>Ga0123342_1000950_pt1 | contig 48372 bp, 26 predicted proteins | sample Turbeawhitnodule_FD_89960 | JGI IMG/M metagenome (GOLD analysis project Ga0123342, IMG submission 89960) | Root nodule microbial communities of legume samples collected from Mexico - Turtle bean Mexico white nodule | ecosystem: Host-associated > Plants > Roots > Nodule | place: Mexico: Nepantla...
TAAAAAATTTTTATATATATATATATATATATATATATATATATATATATATATATATATATATATATATAAAATAAGTCCAAGACGAAAATTTGAATATAAATAAGTTTATTTAATTTCAATAACATAATTTTAAATAAAGTTTATTTCTCCAAAACTTAAGTAAAAAATAATCTAACAAGTAAACTATATCAAGTAAAACAAAATAAATAAAAAATCCAACAACCTCTCATTAACCACTTAAGTTTCGATGAATCAGAATGGGAAAATTAGTTCATTAAAAACATCTTATTAACATAAATATTTAAATTTAAAAAATAATTTAATTATCTCGATATAAGAATATTTATGAAATTCGATGGTTATAGATACTTGTGGGGTTTGGTATCATGATATGTTAAAAATATATATACCATCTATTAACAACAAACAATACTAAACAAACATTTTAAATAATATAACAGTTGAAATGAAAGATTAAATTAAAAGTATTTTAAAAATATCAAAATAATATAAAAAAAATAAACTTATTTTCTAGTATTCCCATTGTATTCTTGTTGATATATGAATTTTGGTTTATTCTTTCATATTTTTTTTATTTTTTTAATAATATTTTTTTGTGTTTGACAAATGATTATTGTTACTTGAGGTGGGGTGTAAGTGATATGTCAAATTACATAGTGATGTTTGACATGAAAATTTTTATAAAAAATTTAAAATAAAAATTCAAACGTAATATTCTAAGGATAAAATGAAAATAAATATAAAAAATTGAAAGAACGTTTCTTTAGATAATATTTCAAATAAATAAAAAACTACTAATCTGTTAGGAAATAATTTAAAATCTGTTAGGAAATAATTTAATAAGAAGATATAAAGAATGGATCAATGGTTATTAAACCAGTCGTAATCTAAAAAATATTTTATACATTAGTGATAAATTTATGTACAATTTTGACTGCCGTTCATCCATTTTTGTAATAAGTTCAATTTATTTATGCATTAAGTATAATTTTGATAATTTGACATTGTTATCTCTTGCTTTCTTGTCAAAAATATAATTTATAAGTAATAATGTTTTATTTATAAAAAATGTATTTAAGGTTGGACATAAATGTGACTTTAATTGGATCATAAAAAGTTAGTTATACATCAAACTAAAAATAATCAATTAAACTATTTTTTTTTACTTAAATTTTTTTAATTCGATTCGATCTACTTTAGATTGGTATGTTAAGTATATTTTATTTTATTGAAGTATATTTTATTTTTCTATCTTTTATATATATATATATATATATATATATATATCGCAATACAAAATAAATTGCCTAGAATAATCTATTTATAGTACAATTAAATATTCACTTATGTGATCAAGTATTAATCACAATTATAAAGTGATATTATAAAGACAGTAAATGAAAATCAAAGTATCAACGTATATAACTGGACAAACAAATAAATTAAGTATCAAAATCGTTAAATACCGTAAAATAACATTTTAATTTAAAAAAATGTTAACTTACATAATTAAAAGTAATAAATAATTATTATAAAAATGATGAATAATAATAATAAAATGTTATTGTTGGTAGATTACAAATCAACTAACCTTCCATCCAACTTAATCTGCATCTAGAATGTATATTTTTTCAATCTAACTCCATTTGAACCTATAATACGAGTAAAGTTAAATCATGAGTTTGAAGTCATTAACGTCTCAAACTCATTATAACCAATACTAATTTTTTTATCATTATTTAGTTTATATTTGATAACTGTCGTTTTGCGGTCAAATTAGAATGATTTTAACATAGATTTGTCCAACGCTAGAGATATGATAGTATAATTGTGGTCAAAGGACATCAAATCATTTCCCAGCGCCAATAGTTAAATTAACAAATCATTGTTTTAAATCTGTCTGCAAGCAATAAAAGTTATAAATAACAATAATGATAATAAAAAAGGGTTTGAGATAATTGTGCAGGAAAATATAAAAGAGATAAAAAACAACAAATAAAAAGTAGTTGATCCCCAAGTTCTTCCACATTGAATTTGTCGCAAGTTCTCTAAAAATTAATCATTTCTCAATAATTTTTACCCGATTATCATCATGCAGAAAAAAAATTAAAGCAAAATACATTCCCATTAATAATTAAAGTTATGATTTTATGATATTAGGTGGCATTTGGGTTAGATCAAGCAATATCTGAACAAAAAGTTAGCAATAGTTTTTGTACTAACAAAGCATACCTATGTTAAAGTTAATCATATATCATTTACCAACTAAGAGGCTAGAAAGAATATTAAACATAATGGGTAACTTTCCCATTTTACTATAGAATATGAATGATGTTGAATTCACGTATATAACTCTACATTTATAATAGATGAATGTATTAAACATGTAATTTGAATCACTCATTTTCCTTGTCATTAAGACATGAACACAACAAGTATGGTCAAAACTTGTATATACAAGAGGACAATAGAAATAAAGTTAATTATCAAAGACATTTTTTACTTATGCTTGTGATAGATGAAGATATTTAATGATACAAAAGGAAACATAATTAGGAAATATGCGATAATGGCAATGAATCAACAACATGAAATAACATGATATTACTCTCAATATAAAATCTTAGGACAATAATGAGATTAAAACTTTGACACCACTTGACCAAAAAGTTAAGGAAAGACACATTAAGAAAATATTAATCAGTAAGTCATTAATCAACCACATAAATATAACATCATACTCAACTCTAAACTTTAAAGTAATAGTAAGCAAAAGACTTTAATACCATTCAATGGGAATTTTAAAGCCAAAAACACTAAGTAGACACTGTTCAAATTATAATTTTTAGGTAATGTGAGATTTGAACTCACACTTAAACACTTAACCCAAAACCTTGTGTTTGTGGGTCTTTTTTTATTATATATATTACTTATTACTCATTTATATATAACGTGAGCTTTTAACTCACTTAAACATTAAAATAAAGACGAGTGAAGACAATTATCAAATATATGATTACCATTTCTTAAAAAAGAAAAAAAACACACAAAATACATACCCACCAAAATATTATCTATATTTTTCTCCTATATAAATTTTAAGTGTATGATGAAAATGTGGAAATGGTATTTACTTTTAGGGAAAAAAATATTGGAAAAGACGGGACTAGAAGTCAATACAAAGAATGTAAATGTTACAAACATATAGTAGAAAATATATCATGTAATAAATATTGTGTGAACATGAACATGAGTTAACTAGTTTTGGAGTACAATAAGGAAGGAGTGACGTTCAAACCCTTATATGATTTCTTCAGAGGAGGGAATAAGTCTTACATCCCCTTTACTACATGGATAGCTTATTGCTAAGGTAGTGTAAATAAAATATTAGGTAAAATTTGTAACTCAACTTGTTTTGATTCAATGCATGAGTATATGAATTTCGGAAAAAAAATGTTAAATTTTCTCTATTTATAGAATTTTAGTCCTTGCATAATATTGAAGCGATCTCATCCTTCTTTTTTATGTGGTCTTTCTAGTGTTTTTTAACTTATTTAATGAAGAAAAAAATTTCATACATATATCTTTTTTTGCTTTTAGAAGAAACATAAACATTTTGTGACTTTCTCATCCCATTTTTGCCCAAATTAATATAGCATTCCTATTATTTATTTATTTTTTTTGAAAAATCAACGTACGATTTTCCATCTTACCATACAATCATACAAAAGACTTTCATCTCTCATCCAAAAATCAAGAAATTCACCCAAATTTTTTAATAGAATTTTGTCATTACTTCTTCTATACTATGTTATCAAAACTAGCCTAAGAATTATTTAAGAATTCAAACTTACACATACTTGAAGCATGACATCACAAGTTATTACTCTAATACTCAATTAAGATTGTTTCAATCCTTTTCTAATATAGTCAATATTCTTTTATAACACTAAACTCATACTTTTCCCAACCTAGTTTCGTCCAACACCACCTTTTAAACATCTAAAACCAAATAAATTATAGATATTATCACTATAATAAAATAGTTTTTTAGCATCACCTAGTCGATGCTAACTAACAAATACCGACGTTAATTAGTTAATAATGTCGAATTTGCATCACGACTCTAACATTATTAACGCTAATTTATTGTCATCGATTTTTAAAAATCGACTCTAAGTAGAGTCGATTTAGTCGATGCTAATTTGTCATTACATTTAAAATATTATAAATACTTACCAAATTATACTTTGTAGCAAGTCTCTTTAAGTAATTATTATTTTATGATTATAAAGTATTATTTTTTTAATCCCACCTTAGTATTGAAGTGTTGGAAACCTAAACAATTTAAATAATTAAAATTATATAAAAAAATGAGATAGAAATAGGGATAATTAAATATTAAGCATAAAAATTAGTATAAAAGATACAGGTAACCAAATAAATCACACATGATTTGTATGAAGGAAGTAGTAAGAAGTAAAATGATTAAAGTAGTGAATTTGAATGGTTATTTAATAACAAATTAAATAATAGTAATTTGGAAAAAAATTAGGAATGAAGCTGAAATGGGGCCACGTAGCTTGGTAGGGAGTTGCGTCAACGATGTCTCTACCATTTTCCGAAAAATAGAAAAAGGTTTGGGTGGGGGCGTAAACAGAGAGTCCTCAAAGAAACCTGGGTGCGATTCATTCGGTCACAGCAACACACATACAAAGCATCACTATGGCTCTTCTCACTCGAGCCTCCTCGCGCTTCAATCAACTGCACTCCCATCAACGGGCACTCTCCCTCCACACAACGCTCCCAACTCTCAACGCATCCACATCCACACCCACGCCCACGCCATATGCTCCGCCACCGCCTCCCTCCGCTTCCTCTCCCGTCGGCGTTTCCAAGTCGGCGGAGTTCGTCATCTCCAAGGTCGACGATCTCATGAACTGGGCCCGCCGCGGCTCCATCTGGCCCATGACCTTCGGCCTTGCCTGCTGCGCCGTCGAAATGATGCACACCGGCGCCGCCCGCTATGATCTCGATCGCTTCGGCATCATTTTCAGGCCCAGCCCTCGCCAGTCTGACTGTATGATCGTCGCAGGCACTCTCACCAACAAGATGGCTCCCGCTCTTCGAAAGTAAGTCCTCTATCCCTTTTTCTAGGGTTTTTACTTCCCTAATCTATTTTCCACTTTGTTCCTCTCCACACTAGATTACAAATCATATCATATGCCTTGCCCGATGCTCTGATTTGCTTTGTGTCTGACATATTGCATGGTTGAGTATTCAATTTTACTTGATATGGTGTCGATGCTTTCGCGTCTTTGTTTGAATGCTGTTATATATATGTTGGAGAGTTTTAAAGATAAATTGTGTTCGGTTTTCAAGAAGTCCTTTATTTTAGGATTTCTGTGACTAAATTCGATTTCGGGGAGATTTAATCTGGCCAATGATGATGTGTTTTGTCTGTTTTAATTGACTCTTGTTTTGGTGTTGTAACCTTAGTTTTTTTTTAGCTTAGTGTTAGAAATCTGCTACCAGGACACACTAGCTGTAGTCTGTAGGCTCTTTAAGGGACTTGCTTTCTACCTTCCCAATCCTCACTTGATTCCTGCCTTCACCTGGCATGTGCGCAGGTTGTTGGTTGTTGCAAACTTCTAATCCATATCCCCAGAGTGATTTCCCATTTACATTTATTTGCCCCATTGCTTTCACTTGCTTCTAATTCCTTGCTACCCTTGCCTTTCTTCCTCACATACAAATAATAGGTCGTGGCTAATAGACTCTTCTCGTCGTGATTAAATGTTGTTATAGAAATCACTTTGATTGAACGATATTGCTTGTCAAAAGAGGTTCTTGTGGGGATAATGGTTGTCTTGCATTGGGTGAGAGGTGTGAACAGTCTGACTGAGCATGCCATGTGTTATGGTTCAAAGTTTAAATGACCTCAAATCATAGCATACAAGTTGAGTCCTATTGTTCATCATAATAGATGTATTTATAACCTGGTTAGTTATCAATTATCTTCTAAATTTTAAGTAATATAATTTAATCCTTAACTAATATTATTTAAGCCACTTCAACTGATTTCAAGTACCACAAAAAAATACAGTGTTATCTCTTATCTTCTAAATCTTAACTAATATTATTTAATCCTTAAAAGTCTCTATTTCAAGTACCACAGAAAGATATTCCTTTATTTTTGCTAAGATTCTAGGAAATTTTATTGAATAGGCCCTAAAACAAACTCTTTAGATAAATTATATTTCCTTTTAATTGGACATACCAATACACAACCCCTAGCCGAGTAGGCGAAGATGTTTATCCAATGAAAAACTCAAAAATAAATCACGATGTAAGTTAATTATATTCCCTTTTAATAGGAGATAACGACACAACATCCCAACCTCAAGCCAAATAAACAAGGCGAAGAGGTTTATCCACCAAAATATCTAGAAATAAATCACAATGTAAGTTGTTCATAATTTGTTTATGGTCGTGTAAAAAAACATTAGATCTTGGTAGATACAACATTAAAAAAATGTTAAGATCCTTTTAGGCACATGAAAATATTGAAATTTGATGCCTAAAAATATAGGGAAAGATTAAATACCTTGAGAAATCAGCCTTTAGCTTTCAAGTAGTTCATTTTGATAATTTAGTTGCTTGACGTTCATTGTTTCGTTGCTTCCATGGTCGAGTTTTAATCGATTTACTCAGTTTGTAGTCAGCCTTAGTTTACTTCTAAGGTTAGAATCTAGCCGAGCTTGACCGGTTCAGCCAATGGTCAATCTTAGTTTATTTCTAAGGTTGGAATCTAAACAAGCTAGTCCCATTCAATCGATGATCAACCTTAGTTTATTTCTAAGGTTGGAATCTAGCCGAGCCAGACTTGTTAAATCGATAGTCAACCTTAGTTTATTTCTAAGACTGGAATCTAGCTGAGCTAGACCCGTTCAGTCGATGGTCAACCTTAGTTTATCTCTAAGACTGGAATCTAGCCGAGCTAGACCCGTTCAGTCGATGGTCAACCTTAGTTTATTTTTAAGGCTGAAATCTAGCCAAGCTAGACCCGTTCAGTTGATGGTCAACCTTAGTTTATTCTAAGGTTAGAATCTAGTTGATCTAGACCCGTAGATGGTCAACCTTAGTTTATTTCTAAGGCTGGAATCTAGCCAAGTTAGACTAGTGGAGCCGATGGGGATAATGGTTCTTGCATTGGATGAGAGGTGTGAACAGGATGAGTGATGCCATGTTACTATAAAGTATAAAAATGGTTTTAAGTTGCTTTAGTTGTTTAGGAAAAGGTGTACAAGAGTATGCCAGTTTCACTTGTTAACTTTTATACTATGTTATAATACATATTCTTGGTTGCTCATCATTATTTATTAGTATGTCATGATGAGTTTCCCCAAGCAGTTTAATTGAGCACTAATTCTATAAGCTTTTATCAACGAGGACTTTTTTTTTTTGTTTTTCCAAAGCTGGGAATTTTTTAGGAACTAGAAGCCTAAGCTAGAGCCGAAATAGCCACTTCCAAAATAGGCATCACTTGGGCCAGAGTCTCTTGCAGCCAATATATTTCAAGTAATTGAAACGCAAGAGATGCTAATTTTCCAGTTACTGACACATCTTCTGACCAGGATGAGTGTATTTGGGAGTCTGTCTGCATGAGATGATTGCAATCCTGATCAGACAATGAAAGTAAGAATCGTGAAACATTTCCTCCGTGAATGAAAAAGATCAAGACTTCCTGTTTCAAACACTACATGAGAACTTATGTCATATTTTTCATAACTGTTTGGTATAAGCTTAAAAGAAAGTTTATGGGAGTTACAAGTTGTTTTCATTTGCTCAAGTAAACTCTGGATAAGTTTTTCCGAATGTCTCCCCACGGAAGTTCTATTTTTGAACATTATGTAACGCCGAAATTTTTTGCAGGGTTTATGACCAGATGCCTGAACCTAGATGGGTCATTTCAATGGGAAGTTGTGCTAACGGCGGAGGATACTACCACTACTCTTACTCCGTGGTTCGAGGATGTGACAGGATTGTTCCCGTTGACATATATATTCCAGGCTGTCCTCCAACTGCTGAGGCTTTGTTGTATGGGCTCCTCCAGCTGCAGAAAAAGATCAGTAGGCGCAAAGACTTCCTCCATTGGTGGACAAAGTGAGGTCGACTAGCTTATTTCTTGGCAGCCAAACTACTTTACAATAAGCAAATTCATGGTATTATTTTACCTTGATAAGAAGTGCCCATGTTTGATGGAAATTGTGTCGATACATTACCTTATCACAGTTTCTGAATGTTCTATGTACTCTTTTTATGGGGGCTTCGCCTCCCCTTTAATTTTTTATCTGTTGCTTCATCTGTACCCGAGAGAAAACTGTTTGTGAGAAACTCATGTTTGGTTTGTAAGTTACTGTTTTTACGTTGGACCAATTGCCCTTTCGAATGGCTCCTGGTGTTCCAATAAATAATTTTGAACTTATGGTTTCATCCTAACTTGTACCTTCCGCACACTCTCTCTCTCCTCAATCCACCCCACTTTAACTATAAAATATAATAGGAGTATTCAAATGTTTGACGCACTTACACATGTTTATGCTTGATTTCTTTTATCAATTTTGTTTTTGCCATTGGAAGTTTAATTATATGAGCCACACTAAAGGACTATGACCAGCAATTTTCACAAAGCTTTGACTTGTGAGAAAAACTTAGTTCTCGTTTATATTTTTCTCTATAATTTTCAAAGAATGGTTATGATTTTTATACAGGATTTATCAGAGGAAAGACTTTTTCTTTTTAGTGGAAAGATCATTTGATACATAATCATTGTAAACTGTTTATGATAAAATTAATCATGTAAAAGTATTTTATTAATATTTGCATATATTTTATAATTCATTATGTTTTAAAAATTCTATTTTTATTAACATTTACGTATATTTATAATTAATTATGTTTTAACATAAACAAATACATGGTCTACTATATTGTTAATTTTGTTAATATTTATATTTTTATTAAAATGACGTATTGAAATAATTAATAAAATTAAATAAATCATTGATAATAAATACTACATTTCATATTTTTACATTTTTCTTTAATTCAAAATGATTTTAATTTCTATTTTTTTTCTTTTTTTTAAATTTTTACTCATTTAGTTTTCATCATTCAATTAACATATAATTCAAACAAAACATATATATTTGAATTGTACTAATTTTAATATTAATAAAATATAACATGTTTGTGATGCCACCCTTACTTGTTTGGTTTAGTGAAGGGAAATAAAAGAGAAAAGGTATGATAAAAGATAAGTAAAACAAAAAAGAAAGAATGTTTAGCTATTTGATTTGGGAAAAACAGATAAAAAATAAAGTTGATGAAAATATACAAAGAGCTCCTGATTTTAATGAATGATGAAGACTAAATTTGAAGAAGTTATAAAATTAAGATATGCATGCAGGTTGAGATTTGTTTTTTCAAACCAGTGGAAAGTTAAAACATAAGGTTAAATTCGTCATTTTTTAAATCTACTTCCCTCACAGTTTTCTTACACAAAATGACAAAAATTACAGAAACAGTATAAAATAAATAAATAGTGGGACCACAGAGAAAGTTTTGCAGCCACGTATAAGATGCGCCAAAACTAGGGCAATTAATTCCTGAATTATAATATTTTCAATATTCTTACAAGTGAAATGTATAATACACTAACAAATTTATGAACTACGCGTTATTTAAAAATTATTAAAAAATATATTTCAAAATAAAAAATTCAAATAACATCCTAAATGTATTATTTATAATTGGTTTTTAATTATTGTTAACTATTTTACAATATTTTTATTGTAAAATAATGTTTCTGAAATAATTTAAATTTTATTATAGAATACTTATTCCGTAAACTTAAAATTCAAAATCTTCCAAAAATGCTTAATTTTTTTTAAAACCTATGGGAAAAACTTTTTTCTGGTAGTATTATCATCGTAATTAATCTCTCAATTTTGACTAATATGTATGTAGTATTAACAATAACACAGTAAATTTCCTTAAAAAAGTAACAAAATAAATATCAATAGCAAAAAATTATAATAATCAAATGAAGAAACAATAATACTAATAATGTTTTTAAAATTAAATGTTTTTTCCATTTCTTTTCTTTATTTTTGTTTTTAGTCTATTTATAATGCATTTCTGTCTGGTAAACTATTTTATTTTCATTTTATTTATTATTTAATCTTCTTTTTTTTTTAGAAAGAAAACTAATAAAATAATTTTTACTCTTAAATAATATAAATTATTTTCATAACTTCATAATTAATAGAAATAAAAATAAAATTTCTAAAAATATTTAAAATGACTTCTTAAACTAACATAATAACTCTAATAACTTTCAATTACGCCAATTTACATAATAGAACATTCTTGTGCTTTATGATCATTAAAGTAATAGATTATTTTTATAAATTCCTCTTTTGATCTCTCTCCATTGTATTGATATGTTTCACTCATAGGATTTTCCTCTCTCATCCTTTATCCATTATATTGATATGTTCCTCCCATGGGGTACCTCTCTTCATTAAATGGATTTGGATATTTTCTTCTATTAGGGCATCCCTCTCCTGACCTCTCTTCCTTTACATCATCGCCAGAAGAGTCTGAAAAAACACAAATTCTCTTTTTTATAAATTTTTGAGTTGTCTCTTTTGAAATTGTCTTTTTTGAAACAACTGCCTTTTTTTAAGCTCTCTTTTTTGAAGCATCCTCTTTTGGAGCATCTGATTTTTTCTTTCCAAATATTGAAAATATAGTTTTGAAAAAGTTTGTTTTCTTTCCACTCTTTTGGTTAATGTGTTTTGAACTCATTATTTCTTTCACAACCGAGAATGAGTAGGAAAATCACAAGGTAGAAGAAAGAAAACTTCTCTTTAAATCGAACTTTATGATGTTGATTGATCACAAGAAAATAAGAAAGATTCACCTGCAAAAACTCGACTCTCAAACACTCAATTCAATAAGAATATAAGATGTTTTTTAAATCTCATTTATTTTTATTTTCTCTATTTCATTTCTATTTCCCGGGCAAACCCTGATTCTCTAATAGAAGTATGTTACTTTTATTTCCATTAGTCAATACTTAATTCGATCAAAGTTAACTTATAAGTTTATTGGTTTCTTCAATAGTACTTATTAACATGTTTAATGATAACTTTGGTATTTGTAAATGCACCAGTCTTTTGAATTACATTGAGAAATTGATAACATATTTGGTAAAGTGTTAGTAAAATAAATACTTTTTTATGGATTTGATAAATAAGTAATTCCCAGTTTATTTTAATAAATCTTACTTTCTTAATTTTTTTAATTTGAAATCATTATTTTTAAGTTTAAATATTTTCACTTATAAATTGACCAAACTTGGACAACAAAACAGTAAAATAAAGGAAACAAACGGGCTTAATTTAACTTATTTATAATCCTTTATTATATATTTTAAGTTTTAGTTATTATTTTAAAAGAAAAAAAAATCATTTCAGTCAAAAATATTTTTTTGAATGGAGTGTTTTATTTAAATTTTGAAAGCATTTAACAATATAACATTCCTTTTTAAGACAAATTTTGTGTGTTAAAATTTATTAAAAACTATACAATATGAGTGAGCTTAGTTATTATTTACACAAATTTGAGTTTTTTAAACAAACTTTAAACTGTAATAAATAGTTTTTTTTAAGCGTGTTTTAATTTTTATTTTACACTTCCAGTTGAAAAAATTAGTACTTAGTGCACGCAATGTAGAATAAATATTTTTAAAACAATAGAAAATAATTTTTGTTTTTGAATAGGATTGAGGTCTAAAGAACTATTGAGATCACTTTTCTCTCTCTTAGTTGGTCGCTCGGATTACACTTCAGCTTTCCTCCTTACAAACTCCTTACTCCTCCTTACTCGTCTCACCTCTTGGTCTTCTCGTAGTTCAGACTCGGATGGTACCTGTAGAAGATACTCTGACGCTCAAGTCAGTAAAGGTATTCGACACTCGGTTGTCAGAGCATTGTATACGATGACGTACCTATAAAAGACACTTCGACGCTCAATATTATTTTAATGGGTCTTTCTTATTGGGTCAGATTAGAGAGTTGGACCATGTTTAGGAATACATTACCTAGCTCTTAATCGTGAATTAACTTCATTGGCTCTACTTAAGTGTAATTGGATATGAGTTGTCGGTCAGCCCATTGATGAGGACCTTATCCTCGGTCGGCCTGATGATGAGGATCAAGACATGTGGTCAGTCGTACGATCCTCACCGATACACTTGCCCCCAGGATCGAAGATGATTAATCCGAAGAGTCGAGAATTATGTGGCGGTCAAGCTTCCCAAGGTACAACGTGATGATTGGGCTTCTCGAGGCCTGACGTGATGTCTGACGACACGTTAATGGATGATGTGACATGCATTAATGAGGGTTTTTAGGCGTCAATCGACGAAGACCGTTGGATCGAGGAGATATAATGGTTATGATGGTTGTGACAACTCGTCTCTTGAGACCCTCAAGAGCTATAAATAGTGGTCCCAACAATATCGACTAAGTTTGTTTGTGACTGTTTTATGGTTTCGGCAGGGTATGCCGGTTAGGGCTACGTCTTTGGCCGAACCGAGACTTCAAGGTGTCGGTTGGGTATGTCAGTTAAGGTTGTGTCCTTGACCGCACCAAGTATTTATGGTGTCAACAAGGTATGTTGGTTAGAACTACATTCTTAACTGAACTGAGTCTTGTAGGTATCGGTAGGGTATGCCGATTAGGGCTATATCCTTGACCAAACCAAGTCTTATAGGTATCGGTAGGGTATGCCGGTTAGGGTTCCATCCTTGGCCAAATCGAGCTTTCTAGGTATCGGTAGGGTATGTCAGTTAGGGCTACATCATTGACTGAACCAAGTCTTTTAGGTATTGCTAAGGTATGCCGAGTAGGGCTACATCTTTGATCGAACCTAGTCTTATAGGTATCAGTAGGGTATGCCGGTTAGGGCTACATCCTTGACTGAACCGAGCATTGAGAGATGCATTAATTTGACTTAAAATTTCACATAATGGAAGATAAATGTCTCGTTAAAACCTGTCCCACCAAAAACCCTCCTTAGGGAAAAAAGGTCGGGTGAGGTAAAAGTGCACAAGTTTTATTGCTTGTTTAACTGTAATAAAACTTGAGGTGTGTGACATTTCACGTCTTTCGTACAATTTTTTCTGATAACCACTCTAAGTGGTACGCCCTCCCAACTGCAACCTCTCAGACCCGAAAATGGTCGTCCCAATTAGATGATAACTTGTCATCATTATTCCTTGCTTCGCTTCTCATTCTACATACAAGACCTCCCTTCTGAAAGCTACTCGTTCGGACCTTTATGTTGTACCGCCTTGCCGCTTAAAGATTGCACGTGGCCTCACGGATTTTGCTCTTGTCGCGGAGCTCGTTTAACATATCAAACAGTTTCCTTCGAATGGTAGGCTCGCTGATAGCTATCGTTTTGCTGTCAAATTAGATTCTAGCGTAGACTTGTCTAACATTAAAGAGATGATAGTATAATTGTGGTCAGATGACCCCAAGTCGTCTCCCAACGAATCCAATAGTAAAATCAGTAGATCAGTGTTTAGAATCTACCTGCAAGCAATAAAAGTTAGCAATAACAATAATAATAAAAAAAGGGTTAAGATAGTTATGCATGCAATATAAAAGAGATTTGAAACAACAAATAAAAAGCGGTTGATCTCCAAGTTCTTTCACCATTGAATTCTTTACAAGTTCTCTAAAGATTAATCTTTTTTTAATCCTCCAACAAAGTTAAACCAGATTGAACATGAGCCGATTTGATTCAACTAAAACTCACCAGTAAAGCATGCGTCTACTGGTTTAATCAATACCCACTTTGTTCCATGTGTATACTCCATGGGAATGCTTACCTCCTCTCTCTTGAATCATGCGCCCAAGAAATTAATTAGAACAATGCGTACTAACTAAGAAACCAAGGTTTAAGATAAGGAAGACTCTCAATCATGCGTTCAAGTACAACCTCTCATAAAAAACAGTTTTCCAAGATATTAGACTATTAAAACAATTGCTATACATAATTAAAAATCGAAACTTTTATTGAAAAAAACCTCAAAACTCAATGGTGAATTACAAAAGAATCAACCAAAAAGGTTTAGCCTTCCATGCAGAGGCAAAATAAAAGAATTACAAAGAAGAAAATACTAAAAAAACCCTATGAAACTCTATTTTTCTCCTCGATGCTTGTGTCCTTTTATAGGCTATTATGCTCCAAGGATCTTGGAAAAATATTGTAGGCTATATTTTGTTAACTGTTTCCAAGTTTCCAACTTTCCAGAATTATTGTATTTTGCAGAAGATTTGCTTTCAATTTTCTTTCTGAGATATTGTAGATTTTATTTTCTCTTTCTTCTCCCCATAATTTGTTTCTTGTTTTGGTTCAAGAAGCAACTTGAACTTTTGCATATTTGACCCATTTACAAAGGTATATGCTTCCTATGGATAATTTACTTTAAAAACACAAAATTAACAATAAAGACCCAAATAAACCCAATTATATGAATCTAAATTAAAACAATGGATTTATTTATTATTATAGTCCAATAATCCATGATTAAAGCTATTGAGTGTGAATAAATATATGCTCATCACTTGCCTATCTCAACCGGGATCATAACTTTGGTTCCATACGTTAGGTTGTAGGGTGATTCTTGTGTGGATGTCTTGGGGTGCAACGATATGCCCACAGAAATTCCAGTAGTTCCTCGGTCCATCGGTCGTTCACTTTGTCGAGTTGCTGTTTCAATTTGTTCAGATGACCTTGTTTACAGCTTCAACCTGCCCGTTGATCCGGGGATGCTCGACCGAGCTGGTTATTGGCTTGATACCGAGGTCATCATAGAAAGACTAGAGTCCTCAATCGATGAATTGTCGGTCGTTATCAGTTATTATAGCGTGCGACACTTCGAACCGACACACAATACTTCTCCATACGAAGTTTTGCACGTTTTTCACCGAGATGGATGTGAGCGATTCGACCTCGATCCATTTGATGAAGTAGTCCACTTCGACTAAGAATAATTTTGCCTGCCCCTTCCCCGGGGCGAAAGGACTAATGATGTCCATTCCCCATATGGCAAACGACCATGGGGATGTCATACTATGCAGCGCTTATGGCTTAAGGTGGTGCAGGGGATCAAACTCTTGGCACTTGACGCATTTCTTCACTAATTATGCATAGTCACCCTGGACGGTCAGCCAGTAGTAACCGACCTTGAGGATTTTGATAACCATCGTTCGTGCTTTTGAATGATTGTCGCAAACTTCTTCATGGATTTTCTTGAGGACGTACTCTGTCTACTCTTTGGTGATGCACTTTAGCAATGACCTTGAGTAATGTACCTTGAACATTGATCCTGCGTAGAGATACTGGTTGATCATAGTGTACCTTGAACATTGTTGCTTCATCGCCTTTTTCTCGTCTGATTTGCACGTGTCGTGCTCAAGGTACTGGACGATCGGGGTCATCCCAGCCTTGGTCTCAGTAACAGCTAGGCACTCGGCTTCTGCCACACTAGGTTGTCTTAGCCAAATTTGCATGACAAACTTGTGGTGGCTCTTCTTCTTGGTCGCCAGTAGCTGAGAGAATGCATCGACTTTCTTGTTTTCATGTCGATGAATGTGTTCCACCGTCACTTTCTGAAACCGGGTTGTGCGGTTGTCGACCGTATGATAATATCTCTGGAGCAAGGGTTCCTTTACTTTGAACTCTCCTTTGATTTGACCGATCACTACCTGGGAGTCGCTTTTGCAAGTTACCTCGCGATCTCTCATGTCGTACGACAAGTTTAGCTCGGCGAGGATAACCCCATACTCGGCTTGGTTATTGGTGGCCTTAAATCCAAACTAGAGAGCTTGGTCCAAAAGGAGATCACCACTTCTTGAACCAACACAACGTTGATCGCCTTTTCGGAGACTGATAGATACACCACAATGGGTTGGTCAGGTTTAGGCTTCTGGATAACTACTGACGAGGATAAAAAAATCCTCCAGTTGTTGAAAAATTTCTTCACACTTCTCGTACCAACTGAACTTAGCTATCTTGCGGAGTAGCTGCACCATCAGCCTTGTCCTCTCGACCAACCGAGGGACGAACCTAGAGAGGGCGGTAAGACGCTTTATGAGCTACTGAACTTCCTTTATGTTCTGAGGGCTCCGCATCTCTGTGATCGTTTGACATTTGTCCATATTGGCTTTTATCCCCTGATGGATTAGGATGAAACCCAAGAACTTACTACCCTCAACACCGAATGCACACTTTTTTCCAGATTGAGCCTCATGTACGCCCGCCTCAGCACTTCGAACACCTCTTTAAGATCCTTGATGTGTTGGTCACACGAGTCAGACTTGACCACTATGTCTTCCACATAAACCTTCACACACCGACTGATAAGTCCCTTAAAGATCTTATCCATGAGCCGCTGGTAGGTTGCTCCAACGTTCTTTACACCGAACCACATCACCTCATAGTAATAGTTGGCGTCGTCAGTTACGAAGACAATTTCCTCCTTGTCCCAAGGGTGCATGCTTATCTGGTTGTAGTCAAAGTAAACATCCAAGAAGCTTAGGATTTTGTGGACGGTTGTTCCATCCACCAACCAATTGATGTTAGGAAAAGGATACGAATCCTTCGGGTAGGCCCTGTTGAGGTTCGTATAGTCGACGCACATCCTCCACTTGCCGTTAGACTTGGTGACCATGACCACGTTGGCCAACCATGTGGTATACTATACTCATCCATGTGTTCGTCTGGGTCGGTTGTGCCGTCATAACGATCCCTATTGAAACCTTTCCACTTATCCAGTAGTGGTACCTCGATTACAGAATCGGTAAAGGGACGTCGATGCACTGAATCTGAGGTCCCAATTGTGTGGATTGACTTGTTTGGATGGGACTCACCATCCATCTCTTGAGAAGGACCTTGTTCTTGGTCTCCTCAGCTATTTTTGGGTCGCGAGGGGAGGTGAACGACCTACCGACGAGGTTAGTCAGTACAACAGACGGTCCCCCCTCGACAAACTTCTCTTCATCTCCGTGTTCTCCCTCCTAAGGGCTAGAATCTCCTCTTCATTCTTCCTAGTAACCTCTTAATTCTTCCTCCTCATCTCGACCATCTCTCTTTGTAGAGACATCAACAACATCATCTGCTCAACTTCGATAATCCTCTCACTTGCCATGCTGCGGGTTGATACCATCTACTAACGCTCTTCACACGAATTCTCTCGGCCCCACGGTGGGCGCCATTTGTTCTCGAACGGGGTTGGGGCCCAAAGAACTATTGAGATCACTCTTCTCCTTCCTTGGTCTATTGGTCAGATTGCACTTCAGCTTCCCTCCTTACTCCCCCTTACTCGTCTCACCTATCAGTCTTCTCGTAGTCCAGACTCGGACGCTCAAGTCAGTAAAGGTATTCAACGCTCAGTTGTCAGAGCACTGTATATGATGACGTACCTGAATCTTGGAATGTGGGCTATTTATATTATTTTAATGGGTATTTCTTATTGTGCCATATTATGGAGTTGGACCATGTTTAGGAATACATTACCTAACTCTTAATCATAGATTAACTTCACTGACTTTGCTTAAGTGTAATTGGATTTGAGTTGTTGGTCGACCCACTAATAAAGACCTTATCTTCAGTCGATCCAATGGTGGAAAGTGAAATGTGTGGTTAGTTGTACTACCCACAGTACAATTTTAATATATAAGTTATACATTAAAGCTAAACTTTGTAGTATAAAATTATTTTAATAATTTATGTTTATAATAGAAATTGTTGAAGTTCATCATCATATATATATATATATAAATGAGAGAAAATAAATGAAAAGTATTGGACATAAAATTTCAAATATACTTACAATGATAAAAAAGAGACGATACTTTGAGTCATTGATTTTTTTTTAAATAGTTTTGAAAGTATAGTGTAAAATGATATATAAAAAAGAAAGGAAATATTAAAATGCCTAATCGAAGAAGGGAGAAGTAATGCATAATAAATATATTACAATTATCTGAAAATAAAATTTGTCTTTAAATATAATTTCTTCTTACAACCGTGACGTAGAGACACCTTGTGATTTTTGGTTGCCCAAGCGAAGTAAAATATCTCGCTCTCCCTACACAGGTAACGCGAGTGGCTAGGGTTTGTGCCAATGGCGGAGGAAGCGCAGTATTCATCGGGAACCGAGTCGGCATCCCTCAAGCGCAAGTACGAAGACCAACCCTCCGACAGACCCACCGGATTCTCAGCGGGCCCTGCTACCGGCATCGAGCTCGCCAAGCAGCGTGCTCAAGAAGTCGCCGCTCGCCTCCTCAGCGTTACTCCTCCTCCCCCGCTCGATGCTAAGCGTCCCAAACCCGATAACGGTGCTCCTACCTCTGGCTTCGATTCTTACGGTAACTAAATATCCTTCTCTTCTCCACTCTTCTTCTTGTTTAGGTTAGGGTTTTATACACTCTGATTTCTGTGAACGTAGATGCGAAGCCTCAGTACTCGGCCATTCCTCCCGTTTCCTACAGTCACCAAGGAACGAGTAAGAAGATTGATATCCCTAACGGCAGGGTTGGTGTGATTATTGGCAAAGCTGGAGAGACCATTAAGTATCTCCAGTTGCAGTCTGGTGCCAAAATTCAAGTTACTCGTGATATGGACGCGGACCCTAATTCCACTACTAGGACGGTTGAGCTTATGGGCACTCCCGAGGCAATTGCCTCTGCTGAGAAACTCATCAATGAAGTTCTTGCTGAGGTTTCACGCATCATTATTAGTTTTTTTTTTCTGCAAATTATGCATGTTGGGATATTTGTGTAATTATCTCAGATGTTGTCCGAATGATAGTTGTAATAATATGAATAACATGAATAGTTTCCGAATGAATTTCCTCGAAGATTTAATATTAACATATATCTGGCGTGAATTGTTTCTGTACCAGGCTGAATCTGGGGGTTCTGGCATTGTTGCTCGGAGACTGACTGGACAAGCTGGGTCCGATGAATTTGTCATGAAAATCCCAAATAATAAGGTCTGAAAAAGGAGATTTGTATAATCTTAAGATTTGTGCAATGTTTTAATTCATTTCTGTGTTATTGATTTGGCTGATATAGTTTGTTGTATGCATCTTCAGGTTGGTCTTATAATTGGTAAAGGAGGAGAAACTATAAAGAATATGCAAGCTTCTACTGGTGCACGGATTCAGGTTTTCACTTCTAAGTCATAAAGAGTATATTGTTGTCTTCATTGTGTATTAGACATAGGTGCTAAATCATAGTTGCTTGGATTTCGTGATATGTTTTTTTACTGTGGCTTTGTGATTACTGCTAATATGAAAGAGTATGATAACTTCTGACACTCGGGGCTTGGAAATTCCTCTGGAGTCACTTTATACTAATGTCTATATTTTTCCAGGTGATACCACTTCATCTTCCCCCAGGTGACACATCAACTGAAAGAACATTAAAAATTGATGGGACTTCTGAGCAAATTGAGTCTGCAAAGCAGTTGGTTAATCAAGTCATCAGTGGTGAGGTATGTTAAGAATTTTCTCTGGTGGATACATTTGGCTTAGCATGTCATGCCTGCCTTGTGCGAAGTACAGTTTAGTGTTTAAATTGTGGATTTTGTACTCGGTTCTGTTTTCTTTTTGTTGCTGATATATAATCATCTTTTAGAATGTTTCTTTGATCACATTGGTGACTTTATGTGATTGTAAGGATGATATTGTGCACTTGTAATTGCCTCCTGGGTCTTCGTTATTTTTGTATGTTATTAAAATAAAATTTAGAACTAGAACTTTGTTATTTGGTATGATGTTAAAATAAAATATAAAACTAGAACTGATGGATTCATTAACATGTTAGACGAGTTTTGGATTGTCTTCAATAATTTATTCTGTTTCATTGCTGGGAGAGAATAATTTGGTAAATTATGTGATGATTTCACCTTAGTTGGCATAAATGATGTTTACGTCCATGTTTATCAATTCATTGATCTTATTAATGATATTACTTCATATCGTGAGCATTATCAATCAACTTATATATTCTGAATTCATTGATCTCCTGACTAAATCGACTTTTTAGCTGTAAGTATATGTTTAAATAAGCAGTGTTTCTTCAGCTGTAAGTATATTCAACAAGTAATCTTTTGATAATTGATACATCTATATCGATGGATGTCTGTTACTTGTTGTATTGTTCCTGGAAGAGAATTAGTGCATAGTTTTGTTTCAAGACTAGTATAAAAAAATGCAAAATGGTGGAAGATAAATTGTGTGCTTGTTTAACAGTTACACACTCCAATCCATCTCTCTAGTCTGAATGAGTTCAACTTCCGTTTGAGACTTCCCAACTTTAAAACAAAACACACTGAATTGCCAATTGATGTTATGATGTTTTTACTTGTAATCTCCAATTGTCCTCCGCTTAGTTGCATTTGCTCACCAAAAACAGACATGATTAGGGAGACAAGCCACTGTAGTATCCATGATATTTATCAGCTATATTATGGTGTTAACAAATGTATGGTATGTTCATGAATTGGGGTCCTGATTTAGTAGTACCATATTCACAGATCAGTATCTTTAGTTTGGTCTTAGGTTAGGTCAATGGTAAAAAACTGTGTCTATATGTGTTTGTGTGTCATTGTTATCTGCTATATTATTAGATAATATATCATACCGATTTTTATACATACACAAAGTGAGGACCTTAATGGGATTATTTTCGAATTGGATTGTCTTTTCTCCCCAAGATGCCAAGATCTTGCAAAGACTGTTTTAACTGTGGTAAAGTTTTTCTCATGGCCCAGTTCATTAGTGTGGTGGGTCTTTCAACGCTTTTGTGGGCTAGGTTGCTGGGGGCCATGAAGGCTACTATTATTATGACATTTTTTTGTCCAAGTGGATTCTCATTGGGATTATAGCCTGTTCAACAATGGAATATTATTAACTGTGTATCCTATGACTGATCTTGTTATTGGGACTATTGTAGGATTATAGTGTCTATTGGACCATTGGTGACACCAACATGAATTCCTTTGTTGGTGTTCCCTCATCATGCCCTGGTATGGTTCTAAATCTCAGTTTTGATAATTGTTATCAAGGGCAGTAAGTCTCCTATTGATACTTTTTTTTACTTACAGTGTCCTTACTAAACTATATTGATTATTGTGTTGAAATCCTTTTCAACCATGCCAATTGTGCTTTTTTAGTTAATTCGTAAAAACTTCATATATTTGAAAAAATATTTTATACTTGTGTCTTATGCTGGACTTACATTTGGCATAATAACCTGTAGTTGCTATTGTGAGGAAAAATAACTTTCCTATACTATTACTTCATCAATTTATAGTTACAATTGTTTAAACTAACAAGTTATGTGTCAAGACTTCTTTTATGATCCGTCTGTTGTTTCGGATGTGTGTAGTGGGTTGTTCATTTCTTGTGGCATCATTGCCTTTCTATAGCCCATGCCCACTTTTTATCTGTCTTATCATTCAACTGTTTTTCTTAATCTTGTGCCCTTTAACTGATAGTTTTGACGCTCGAGTTACACACATTAAATACATTTTCAGGTCCCTATTTTCAATTCCTGTTCTACTCAAATAATATTTAATTTTATTTAATTTTATTTAATTTTATTTTATAATCCTTTGAGGTTAACCTGTTAGAGTGGGTTAAACAAATGTTAAAAGGAGGTACATGGGAGAACAGGGAAGTGGTCTTGACAGTCTGTATATTTATGGTTACTCCTTCATCATATGCAGTAAAATATTTGTAGTCCTGATACTCTAGTTGAATTAATATGATTATGAAGAATATATTATATGGTGTAATAATTGAGATAAGATCATACATATTTTGTGATACTATATGATGGATTGCCTTTTTAAGCAATTCAAATTGTATGCTTGTCTGCTTCTTTGGTCTGTGCTTCCTTTTGTACCCATTCAATTCGAATAGGGAAAAGGTGTGCTGCTGGAGTAACTCAGTTTTATCACGAACCAGTACGGTATGTCGGTATATATATCCCTTTCTATTCTTGTATGCAATCTTTTTATGCAACTTGTATACTTTATCTTGTGTTCTTCATGTTTATTCTTAACTGCGTAAGTTTAACCTGTGTATGTGTGTGCATCTGTTGATTTCTGTACTCGTAATGTGGAAACTTGGGTGAATTCACTCTTCATATTTGGTTTGAATTTGTCTCCACAGAATCGTGTTAGAAATCCTTCAATGTCTGGTGGATATCCTCAGCAAGGCTACCAATCTCGACCACCCTCGAACTGGGCTCCCCCTGCTCAAATGCAGCAACCTGGTTATGGCTATATGCAACCTGGAGCATATTCTGGTCCATCACCTCAGTATAATATGCCTCAACCACCTTATGCAGGCTATCCTCCTCAACAACCAGGTGGATATTCCACCAGCTGGGACCAGTCTTCTGCACCACCTCACCAACAGTCTACTCAAGCTGGTGGCTATGATTACTATAGTCAACAGCCACAGCAACCGCAAAATCCTGGAGGCCCTGCACCTCCAGCGGATGGCTCTGCTTACAGTTACAGTCAACCACCTTCCTCTGGTTATAGCCAACCCGGACAGGGTTATGCTCAGGACAGCTATAATGCATACAATGCACAATCTCAATCAGGGTATGGACAGCCACCAGCATATGATCAGCAGCAAGGCTATGGGTCAGCTACTACCGGCTATGGTAGTGGGAATAACTCAGCACCAGATGGCCACACTGCAAGTTATGCATCGCAGGGAGATTCGGCCCAAGCTCCATCTACCCAACAGCCACAGCAAGGTTATCCTACCAGCCAACAGCCCAGCTCAAACACTGCCAGCTACCCACCTCAGGGAACTCCTCAGTCAGGTTATGGGGTTCCCCCTACATCCCAAGCTGCTTATGGAAGTCAACCACAGCCAGGTTATGGACCTGGTTATGGAGCCCCTCAATCTCAAAAGCCAAGTGCTAATCCTCCTGTTTATGGACAGTCGCAGTCACCTAGTGCGGTAGGAGGCTATGGTCAGTCAGCATATCCTGCGCAGCCTCCACCATCTGGTTATTCTCAACCCCAACCAGAATCTGGTGCTCAGAGAGCACCACCTTCGGGATATGGTGCAGGGCAACCAGGGTATGGTTCTCAAACATATGGTGCACCTCAGGGTGGCCAGCCTACTTATGGTCAGGCACCGCCTCCATACAGCAGTAGTTCTTATGGTGCTGGTTATACTCAGGCTCCAGCATATACTGCCGATGGTAATGCCAGTGGGAACACTCAGCCTCAGACTGCCGTTGCTAAAGCATCGCCTCAGAGTTGATATTTTTGTCCCCTTGCTGTTCCCTGGGACTATCTTTTTTTTTAGTTGTGTTTTACCGGTCTTTATTTTGCTAGTGATACTATGTAGCATTGCACTGTTAAGATGGAAGAATTGGTGTATTGATATTTTCTACATTTTTAGTATTTTGTACGGTTGAGTAGGAGTTCATTTTTATCGCTTTTGAAAAAGGCTTATCTGAAGTTACGAAAATAACTTTCGATTTTCATGAACTTTTAGTTTATTTAGCTACTTTCAGTTGTCAATTTTATGCTTCATGGTTTCGTCTGGAATAGATAATTTATGGCGCGGTTTATCTTGTGAATTGAGTGATATTTGCAAGTGTTTGGTGAAAAATTTAGAATAAATTATGCCCATGAATAATTTGTCAACATATATTTTATACGAAAGTAGCAGTTAAAGCCGTTTCTGTAGAAATAGATACAGATGAAGAAAGTCCAATAAAATTTAAAGATTTTGTTGAAATTGTTTGATTTTAAACGTTTGGCAGATAAAGTTTTGATAATAGTAAAAGTTAATATCTTTATTTTACACTGTGTCATTGTATGATAATATAAAGTTATTATGGTGTATAATTTATTTTTCAGTTAGTTATTTTTGTTGCATGTTTTATTTTCATCTATGGATGAATTTTGCATAAAAATGGAATTGTTGATAATGCTTGTTTGGTTTGGAGTATTAGATGGATCTCAAAAATGAAAATTATTTAAAACAATTTTAACTCATATAATATTGATATAACATAAAAAGAAAAGATACTATAACTTAAAAGAGGTTCAAGCCTACTATTTTCTAAAAACTTGCAACTTTGCTTATAAATGCTTAGATTTGACATTTTTTCTAAATAGATCAAATCAATATATAAATAAAACTATCATATGATATCTAATGAGTTAGGAAGGTTCACGTACTCTTGTTCATTTGCATGTCCTCAATCTTACATCCTATTTATTTCTGGGTGTGACAAAAGGTGTGACAAAAGAGGAGGAAGGGAAGTGGAAAGAGTTTTTGTTTGCATGAGTGTATATGAGAGTGTGAGTGTGGATGGGAGAGTAGGGTAGGTAGTTTTTTCACTCTTCATAAAACTGAGAAGTTTTGCGCGGAATATAGAAACACAAATATAAATTTACTTTGTTACCCTTCCATCAAATATATTAAACAATGTGAATGAGTTTTCGGTTTTCTTCTTTACAGTGCTGGGTGCAAAAGAATCTTGACCAAAAAATTGTAGACTCATGAACGTGAACTTTGTGTATAAATAAAATTAGTTTTGTGATAGTTTTGTTTGTTGTGATTTACTCCTGTTCCTAAAACAAAACGAGAGAGCTCGTGCTTTGAGGAACAAGAAAAGTGGTTTGAGAAACTATGATTTATCTTATTTTTTTATCAACACTATATATTCAGAATAATTTAAAAAATCGATTGTGGTGGTTTTCAAGAAGCATAATCGATTTTCCAAATTTGAGTTTTGAAACAAACTAGTTAATCCTCATAATGAGTTCAATGAGGCTCTTCACCTCATTCAGATGATCCACAAACACCTCTGTTTCTGTCTGCTGGCTAGCATCAATTGCTTGAACTTTCTTTTGGTACTTCTGTTCTTCAGCCTTGTATATCTCGGCATCTTGAATTATTCTCATAATTTGTTGAGTTGATAGTCTTCCCTTGTCGTTGGTTACAGTAATCCCGTTCTTACTTCCACTGCTTTCTTCCTCAGCAATTACACTTAAAGTACCATCAACATCTATACTGAAACTTACAGTTAAAGGATGGCCTCAAAGAGCATAAGGAGTGCCATAAAGATTAAAAAAATCAAGCAAATTGTTATCACTTGCTATTGTCCTTTCACCCTCGTAAACCTTTATTGGGACATAAGATTGGGAAATCTTCGGATCTTAACATATACTTTTTTCTTCTCAACAGGAATGGTGGTGTTCCTAGGAATCACAACACTCATGAGATCTCCTTTTAAAGATATACCAAGTGACAGCCGCATAGCATCTAATAGCACTAAGTTGGGAAGAAACTTGTTTTGCTTTTAGTAAGCAAAGCAGCCTGAATTGCTGCTCCATAAGCAACAACCTCGTCAGGGTTGATGCTCATGCACAGTTCCTTTCCCTTGAAGTAGTCTTGCAATAGCTGCTGCACTTTGGGAATCCTAGAAGAACCACCAACGATAACAACATCATCTACATCACTCTTGTCCATCTTAGAATCAACAAGACACATATCTACTCTAAGGATGGCGAGTCAGTTCGCTCCGCATAGGCCCGCCCGCACTTGGTCTGCAAAATGAGTGCAGACTAGATTTTCCGTCTCGCCCCGATAAGGGCTGGCCCATAGGTTTGCGGGTCAGTCCGCACTCAATTATTATTATTTTTTTTTAGAAATTCAATGATTTTTTTTTATACTTTTTCTCTTGAAAATATGTCTTAAAAAACAAAGGCATTAGGATTAATAGAACAATAAACATTAATTGAATGTTACATAATTCAAGTATCAACCTTCCAATATTCTTGACTTATCCACTACCTAACATATTCACTATTATTTATTTCAAATTACATGAAAAATATCATATAATATTCAACATCCTGTATTTTCATCCCCAAAACTATACCAAAAAGGAGTCTCAAAGAAATTATAACTCTAATTACCCTTGTAATTTTCTACCCCCAAATGAAAAAGGAAAAAAAAAACAAAACATTTACTTCACTGTTGACAAAGTTTTTTTTTTTTTTTTTGTGGACTTGCAGGCTAGCCCGCCCCGCTGGTGACCCGCACGGACCGCGAGTTATGCGGGTTAGCGGATTGAAAAAGTGAGTCTGCCCCGTACGACTCGCCCCGCTTTCTTATCCCTGTCTCCGTTACAAATATCAGACAAAATAAGCATTTATCTTTGATTTGTACATTTTTTTTTTAAACTTGTGTAATTTCGTTTCTATTTTTTATAAATGGATAGATTTTTTTTTAATTATAGAATTGGGCAAATCATACATACCAAATATGATTTAATTTTATTGAAATCGCCAATATATTTTTAGGAAGGAATAATATATGTAAAATATGAATTTAGTTAGAAAATCATAAATTTCAAATACGATTTTATAAAAAATAATTTATATAGAAATCGTAAATCCTCAAATACAATTTTAAATTGAAATTCATACATCGGACGTACGCCTTTTTAAAAATACTTTTTTATAATTAAAATATTTTTATATTAAAGAATGCAGGACATTTTTCTTAAGTATATGAATAAGTATTATAAAAATATTTTAAGTATAAGTTTTGTTTAATACATTTAAATTACTTTAAATTTTTAATAAAATTAATTATGTAATACTTTTATAATATAAAATAACATAACTAAATTATTTTAAGAAAACTATCAAACTAAATTGATAAAACTCTAAATTCGAGACGTTAAAAATAAACTAAAAAATTTAAAAGAAAAGATAATACAGAGAACCTTAACCGGAAATTGATATTTTCAGTCACTTTAATAGGAAATTTTAATTGAAAACTTTAACCGGAAATTTTTTAATTGAAAACTTTAATTAAAATTTAAACTCAAAATTGTGTATAAAAAATATGAACCGATAAACTATAAAACCATAATGTTTAAAGGTAAAGTCTACAATTATTTAAGTAATGAATGAAGTAATACTCCATAATTTTTTAAATATGTCAAAAGTATTATAAAAATTTGTTTAATACGTAAAAAATTATTATTTGTATTTATTTAGTGTAATTTGTTATAATTACATGTGTTTAAATTACTAAATGTAGTTTCAATTAACACATAAAAAAGATTGTGAATTTAATTCAAGAAATTACTTTATAGAAAGCAGAAAAATAGTAAAAAAAAAAATTATAGATAAAAATAATTTATTCTATTATGACATTCATTCCTATAGTACAGTAAGAACATTTATTTAACTTATCTTGTAATATAATTTTTTTAAACATTTAATTATCAATTTCTAATAAACATTCTCATTCTAACTTTTTTATTAAAGTTTTTGAATTATTTTTTTCATTCGAATTTAAAATTTTACCAATTTAGTTTGTTATTATATGAATTAGATTTAGATTGATTTTTTCTTAAAATAATTTAGTTATGTTATTTTCTATTACAACAGTACTACATAATTAATTTATTAAGAATTTAAAATAATTTAAATATATTAAACAAAACTTATATTTAAAGTACTTTTAAAATACATATACGTTACAAAAATTTCCTGCATTCTTTAATATAAAAATATTTGAATTATAAAAAAAAAAAAATTGAAAGAACGTACATTCAATGTACAAATTTCAATTTAAAATCGTATTTGTAATTTAATTTTTTATATAAATTTATTTTTACAAAATTGTATTTGGAATTTATCATTTTCTTATTAAATTTGTATTTCATCATATACGAGATGATGTACACGGTTTATGTGGAATTTAGGAAAATTGTATACAACATTTAAAATCGTATTTGATATGTACGATACACTCAATTTTGATGTTAAACAAAATCTGCCCATTTACAGAAAATCAAAGTGAAATTGTATTATTTTGGGGAAAAATCTACATTATGTTTTTTTCATAAGATCAGCTAGTTGCTGCACATAAACATCTTCTTCAAGTCCACCCATATTGTAGTATACAACCAGAATAAATTCTTCTGTGTAATCTTCATAGTTTTTTCAAATGAAATTGGATTTCCCATTGTGACCATTATTACATTGAGGTCAACATCATTTGGTTGACTTTCTCCTCTTTCGTAATCAATCATCCAAATCAACTCTCTCCTATTCTTCTAACTCTCCCTTAAAATGGAATCTCATAATTATTAAGAGTAGCACGAATATTGTCCACAACATTCTCTTTTCTCGATTTCTCCATCATCATTACTATCCACAACATTCTCCTTATGTTGGTCTTCAGCGTCATTCACATATTCTTCATCTTCTTCCCAACCAATAATTTTTGTTGGTATTCTTCATTCTACTCCCATATTCACCCTTTTTGTTTTTCAAATATTACATCCTTACTTATCAGCTCTTTCTTATTTACTAGATCAATCAAACGATATACTTTGGATTCATCATTTACTCCCAACATAATACATTGCTTGCTTTTATCATCCAATTTGACTCAATGTTGATATGTTATATAAACATGTGCTATGCATCCAGACACCAAAAAATAATCAATTGTTGGTTTCATTCACTTTATGCTTCTTCAGGAGTTTTGTTTTGCGAAACTGTTGTAAGACATCTTTTGAGAATATGCACACATCACTTGAAGCTTCTGCCAGAATATCTTAGGAAGTTATCTTTCAATCAAATAGAAGCCACCATATTTCTGATTGTTCTCTTTTTTTCGGCAACTCCATTTTGCTGAGCTATGTAGGCTGCTGTGAAGTGTGTGTTTATACCTTTATCATGACAAAATTCTCCAAATTGTTTTGAAGTGAATTCACCATATCTTTTCAACCAACACTTTTGATACTTTTAAACAAGGAGAAAGTTTCTGATTTTATTGATTGTTTGTATTTTTCACTAGACCATAAAACCCACACTGCATTTTAGGCCGAGCTATGTTAACAGTCTAGAAACAATTGCCCATTTGAATACCCATATAGAAGAAATGTAGCCAAGTATACCAAACAAATTATAGGCTTATCTACTTATTTGCAAGACATAGAAGAAAAATGTGTTCAAGGATTGATAGTGGAAAATGGAAATATTATATTACTTAGATAAACATGGTTCATAAAGTTTTGCAATTTTGACCAACATAAACTTGAAACAAACTAGTTAATGTTCATAATGGGTTCAATGAGGCTCTTCACCTCATTCAGATGATCCACAAACACCTCTGCTTCTGTCTGCTGGCTAGCATCAAGCAATTTTCTGGCCTCTGCAATTGCCATGTTGATCTTGGTTTTGTCTCGTGAATGAAGCTTATTACTGTTATCAACATCATCTATAGCCTTCCTTATCTTGTAAACGAAGTCATCCAAAGCATTAATTGCTTGAACTTTCTTTTGGTACTTTTGGTCTTCAGCCTTGTATTTCTCGGCATCTTGAATCATTCTCATAATTTGTTGAGTTGATAGTCTTCCCTTGTCGTTGTCTACAGTAATCCCGTTCGTACTTCCACTGCTTTCTTCCTCGGCAATTACACTTAGAATACCATCAGCATCTATACTGAAACTTACCATTAAAGGATGGCCTCGAAGAGCATAAGGAGTGCCATAAAGATTAAAAAAACCAAGCAAATTGTTATCGCTTGCTCTTTGCCTTTCACCCTCGTAAACCTTAATTGAGACAGATGATTGGAAATCTTCGGATCTTCCATATACTTCCTTTTTCTCAACAGGAATGGTGGTGTTCCTAGGAATCACAACACTCATGAGATCTCCTTTTAAAGATATACCAAGTGACAGCGGCGTAACATCTAATAGCACTAAGTTGGGAACAAACTTGTTGCTTTTAGTCAGCAAAGCAGCCTGAATTGCTGCTCCATAAGCAACAGCTTCATCAGGGTTGATGCTCATGCACAGTTCCTTCCCCTTGAAGTAGTCTTGCAATAGCTGTTGCACTTTGGGAATCCTAGAAGAACCACCAACGAGAACAACATCATCTACATCACTCTTGTCCATCTTAGAATCAACAAGACACATATCTACTGTCTCCATACACCTTTTAAAGAGGTCCAAGTTGAGCTCCTCAAATCTTGCACGAGTGATTGATGAACAAAAGTCAATGCTCCCAGATAAAGCATCTATCTCAATGGTGGTGTCAACAGCATATGATAGCGTCCTTTTTGCTCTCTCACAAGCAGTTCTCAACCTCCTCAAGGCTCTCCGGTTCCCATTGATGTCAACTTTGTTCTTCCTCTTGAACTCCTCAACGAAGTACTTTACCATTCTGTTATCCATGTCCTCTCCTCCAAGGTGCGTGTCACCAGCAGTGGCCTTGACTTTGAAGACATCACCCTTGATTGTGAGCAGAGACACGTCAAATGTACCACCACCAAGATCAAAGATGAAAATATTTCTCTCTCCAACAACACATTTTGCTCTCTTGTCAAGGCCGTATGCCAGAGCTGCAGCTGTGGGTTCATTGATTATCCGCATGACATTGAGGCCAGCAATGGTACCAGCATCTTTGGTTGCTTGTCGCTGAGAGTCATTAAAATAAGCAGGCACAGTAACCACAACATTCTTAACCCCTGATTCCAAGTACGCTTCTGCAGTCTCCCGCATCTTTGTGAGGATCATAGATGAGATTTCTTCAGCTGAAATGTGTTTCTCCTGACCTTTGTATGAAACAGCTATCATGGGTTTGTCATCAGAATCAGCAATGACCTTAAATGACCACAACTTTAGATCGTCCTGGATAATGGGATCACTGTATCTTCTGCCGATTAACCTTTTCACATCTGCAAAATTAGTCATTAATCGAGCACGAATTTAAGGCTATTCCTCAATGATGTTAATCAAAATAGTCTTATGGAATGATATTTATTAATTTAAAGTTAAAGAACAAATTAGAGTACTGGACAAAAAGTATACTTTTTGGCACAAAGTAAATGATGAATGTTAAGGTATCATTTGCAACTAAAAGCCAACACAAATAACTAGTTTAAACATTTAAATGAATTCACATGCAATAAAAAGCAATTATTTACCAAAGACAGTGTTAGTTGGGTTAATAGCAGCCTGATTTTTAGCAGCATCACCGATCAATCTTTGATTCTCTGTGAAAGCCACAGATGAAGGCGTTGTTCTACAGCCCTGATCATTGTGAATTATCTCCACTCGACAGTGTTCCTCTAGCCATACAGCAACACATGAGTATGTTGTGCCAAGGTCAATTCCCACAGCCCATTCCTTATTTTGTTCTGCCATTTTCTTTCAAGTGATTCTAAAATGTGTTCAAATTCAAAACAAGTGAAGTCAGTCATAGAAAACAATTTACAGAACATGTACTTGATACAGAAGAAAGATATATGAGGTTTTGATTCAGAACTTTTACCTTGAAGTAATGGTGAATAAAGCTCTGAATGTGTGTTCGGGGCCTTTCCTTCACAAACTTGTCAACCAAGAGTATAACTGAAACAAAATGCTTCTTTAAAAGATTCATAATGGGAAATATAGTATTATAACTTTGTTTAGACCCTCATACTTCGCGAGTAAGCAACCAATTCTCTCCCTTTATTCTTTTTAATAATGCTCTCCAGAGTTTAGTTTTTTTAGGACATTCTACAATTAAAGTTCAGGACAAAAGATGAAAAAATAAAAGTAAATAATTAAAGAAAATTTGGTTTAATTTTCTAAATTTTAAAAAAATGAAAAAAAACAATACAATTTTTTTTTACAACTTAACTGATTTTTTTCTTTGAACAGTAAATTAAATCATAATTATTTAAGATTGAGAGATAAGCTGAGTTTGTGTAGAGTGACCAGAAACATATCAGAAAGTAGATTACAAGAATTAAAACCATATTTAAAATTTAAAATTGACTGTGTATACACACATAGAGTGACAGAGTCCAGAGGTGAACAAAGAATACATTATTAATGATTCTCTTGTTGAATAAAATCATTTATACATATGTTTTTTTTTTAATTTATAAAATGTTATATGAATTCTAGATATTAAAAAAATGACAAATATTTTAGTTCTAGATCATCAGCCAATTTAATTCTTGTACTGAAATATTATAATGACTCCTCCAACTTTGATGACTCCAATTATACTTTTACAATTTCATATACTAATTAACTAGAATCCATAATTTTGGAAACTAATTTATTAATATAGTGTTATATTATAATTTAGATGCAGAACCACATAATTATAGACATGTCTACTTTTCATGGTAGCAAGACTTGGAAGAAGAGGTGTAGAAGGACTGATAATGGAAAGTGAAAAAGCTAAACTGTTTAGATTACTACAGTCCATAGAGAGTTAACTACTTAGCATTAATGAATAAATCTCTCTTGTTTTCATAAAGCAAACATTAAACACAACAAATGGAGAAACTAAATATCATGACATTGATAACAAATGACATTGATGAAAATGAAAAATTTGACCATTTTGAACTGAGATGCAACATAGTATAACTGTTCAGACCCAGGTACATGACAACCAATATAGAGAGAATGGATATGAGTATTGTTTTGTTAACCCTGTTGTCTAAACTTTTTGTTTCCCATTCCAAGATACAATTTTGCTTCAAACACTATGCTTAATCTCTCCCAACAGGTATTCCAACAGTTTCTCACGTTGTTAGAGACAAACCCTTTTTCCAAAAAGTAAAAGCCAGTGCCAAGAATACAAAGAAAATGGGTGCAATATGCAAACAAAATCTATATATTCAAAATCCTTTTTACCTTTAATGTAAGTGTGAAATGTGAATGAAAACACAAAATCCCCAAGAACAACTGTAGATGACTCTGAGGTGACAAGACGATGGTTGTTGGTGGTGGTAGAGAAATGAAGCAGCCCAGCCGCGAAACACAACAGTGTGCTAAGTTGGTCGCACAAAACAGGTAAAGAACAGTTTTTGAAAGTACTAAAATTCAAAAATTAAGGTAAAACTATAACTTTATCATTATTTATTTATTAATTTTTTATCCCAGACTTTACTGTATTTTATCGTTTTAGCTCCGAATTTAATTATTTATGAGTATTTTAGTTTCTGAATTTAGCATTTTATTTCTACTTTAATCTCTTAATTGACATTGTGTAACTAATTTTAGGAATTAAAAAGATATTAACCTGGGATGTGGGTAAATTGAGAAACTAAAATCACAATAAGCAGATAAATTCACATACTAAACAAAAAAAGACAGTAAATTGTGATGTAGAGAATTTTTAAATGATTGGTGATATGTGGACACTATATACAGTATAATTTCACAAACAAATAAATTAATATTTTAATAATTTAATTTAATTTTTAAAATAAAATATTATTATATTATTATAATGGTTTGTCATCACAAATAAAAAACAATTTTTAGACACCAAAATAATTAATTATAATATTAAATAAATTAAAAATATTTTAAAAACTAATTTATTTAATTTTTAAATTAATTTTTATTATTTTTAAATAAGTATCTAATTAACAACTAATTAATCCTCAACACTTTCTGCTTTTCCTTTTCTTCTCTCATATTCCTTCCTCCCCAATTTTCATTCTTTTCCCTCTCCATACATAACCATTTATTTCCTTCTTTAATAAAATATAAAAAATAAATAATTAAACATTTTTTCTTAATTTTGTTTTACTATTATAGTAAAAGGTTTTGCTATATAATTCACCTATCTCGTTTCTTTTTACTCGTCTAAAGTTTCGAAAATTCGTTGCCGTCCTCTTCTTTAAATCATAACAATTGTTGCATTTTATTTTAATTTTTGTGTGAGTTTTTTTATCAATCTTTTCAGTCATTACTTGAGAAAAATGTTGAAATTCATTCTGTTTTTTTTTTTTTTCAGATTGGATCTTGGTTCATCTTCTTGAGTCTCATTGCAGTGATTCTTTGGTTGGTTATGTTCATCACACGGTTTCTTCTCTGTCTTCACCTTCACGTAAGTTTTTAATAATTTTTTTTATATAGAGTTTTTTTCTATTAAGTGTGGTAACTATTTTTTTATTATGTTTACTATTTTTATTTTTAATAAATGTATTTATTTTCGTTCGGGGATGGGGTCTAAAAAACTATTGAGAGAACTCGTCTTTTTCTTTCTTATGGGTCGGTTGTGCTACTCTTCAACTTCCTTTCTTACTCGTTCCTCTCCTTTCCTTCTTAGTCTCGGTTCTCGGTCGTCTCGTGAGTACCGAATGAGAGTACATGCAAAAAACACTTTGACGCTCAAGTCAACAAAGGGGTTCGACACTCGATAGGTAGAGCACGGTAGATAATGTACCTGATCCTTGGAATATGTGTTATTTATATTACCTTTGGCGAGTTTTCCCTTGTTGGGTTGGATTAGGAAGTTGGACCGTGATTAGGGTTGCATTACCTAACTCCTAATCATGGATTAGCCTTGCTGATCTTGCTAGAGAGTAATTGGAATCATGATTTCGATTGCCCTTATAGATACAGGCCGTAGGGACTCGGTCAGTCCAGTGACGAAGTTCGAGACGTGCTATCAGTCCTATAGACCGTAACAGTACAATATTTATACTCTTTTATATGTATTTATTGTTTAGTTTATATTTTGTGTTTACAGTTTTTTATTTTTCTGAATGTATTTACTTTTCTTTTTTATTATTATTATTATGTGTTTATTGGTTTTACAGTTTTTATTATATTTAATTACCTTATCCGTCCATACATTTGGGGTCAATATTCAATTTGGTACCGTGGTTTTTAAAAAAATTAATTTGGTCCCTATATATTTTAAAATGTATCCAAATTGGTCATTTCCATTAAGTTCCACCTAACAGCGTCAGGTGTTGCTTATGTGGCACAAAAAGAATGTGTGTTAGAGAGAGTGTTTAAGTGGGAGATAGAGTATTTATGTGGAGAGAGTATTTATGAGAATTATTATTATTATTCTTAATATAAATATTATTATTATTACTATTATTATTATTATTATTATTAATATTAATTCTCTTAATATTAATATTATTATTATTACTATTTTTTTTATTAGTAATAATAACAATAATAATAATAATAATATTAAGAAAAATAATATTAATATTAATAATAATAATAGTAATAAAAATATCAATAATAGTAATAATAATAATAATATTAAGAAAAATAATATTAATATTAATAATAATAGTAATAAAAATAACAATAATCATAGTATTAATAATAACTATAATAATAATAATAACCTCACATCTCTCTCCCCGTAAATACTATTTCTCCACATAAACCTCCTCTCTCCTACCTAAACACTCTCTCTGTCACATAGACATTCTCTCTGTCATAAGCACACCTTACGCTGTTAGCTGTTATGAGGGATTTAACGGAAATGACAAATCTTGTTACATTTTAAAAGACATAGGGACCAAATTGATTATTTTTTAAATCACGGTACCAAATTGATTTTTTTAAAAACCATGGTACCAAATAATATAGTGACCCCAAATATAGGGACGAATAAGGTAATTAAATATTTTTATTATTATGTTTACGGTTTAGTTTTTATTTTATAACTTTAATGTTTTTTTTATATTATTATGTGTTTAATGTTTTTACATTTTTATTATTACTTTTATGTGTTTATTATTTTTAATTTTAGTAATACCATTTTTAGTTGTTATAAATGCATTTACATTTGTTGATGTGTTTATTGTTTTTATTTTTTATAAAAAAAAAAATATTTTTATTATTATTTGTTTACTGTTTTTATATTTTTTATTATTTTGTGTTTGTTGTTTTTTTTATTCTATGTTTTATTGTTTTTAATTTTTATATATATATTTGTTATTATGTTTTTATTGTTTTTATATCTTTTTTATTAACAAGATACTGTTTATTTTTTTTATATGTTTACTGTTTTTAATCTTAATAATTGCATTTACATTTTTTTGTTGCATTTGTACTATTGTTTAGTTTTTTTTATGTATTTATTGTATTTAATTTTTATAAATATATTTGACTTTTTTATTTATTATGTGTTCACTGTATTTAATTTTTATAAATGGATTTACACTTTTTTTTGTTTTTTTATGTATTTACTATTTTTTAATTTTTATAAATGTATTTTCATAAAAAAGTGTTTATTATTTTTAATTTTTTAAATGTATTTACATTTTCTTTTATTATTATGTCTTTATTGTTTTTTACATTTTTTATTATTATGTGTTTATTGTTTAGTTTTTTATTTTATTTTATTTTATGTATTTACTATTTCTAATTTATATATATATATATATTATGTGTTTAATGTTTTTAATTTTTTTTAATAACAAGAAACTGTTTAGTTTTTTTATGTGTTTATTGTTTTTTATTTTAATAATTGTATTTAAATTTTTTTCTTAGGTTTTTTTGTCTTGTTTGCTTTTTTATGGGTTTACATACAGATTTTAATTTTTATAAATGTATTTAATTTTTTTTGTTTTTTTATGTGTTTATAATTTTTTTATTTTTATAAATGTATTTATATTTTTTATATTATGTGTTTACTGTTTAATTTTTTATTATTTGATTACTGTTTTTATATTTTTTATTATTTGTTTAATGTCTTATATTTTTTATTATCATGTCTTTTTAATTTATGTAATTACTGTTTTTATTTTTTATAAATATATTTGTAATTTTATTTGTTATTATGTGTTTTTTGTGTTTTTGTTTTTACATTTTTTTATTATTTGTTTACTATTTTTAATTTTAATAATTGTGTTTAAATTTTTTTAGGTGTTTAGTGTTTTTTTTATGTGGTAATTATTTTTAATTTTTTATAAATGCATTTACATCTATTATTTTTAATTTTTATAAATTTATTTACATTTTTCTTATTACTTTGTGTTCACTGTGTTTTTTATTCAATGTCTTTATTGTTTTTAATATATATATATATATTTCTTACTATGTGTTTAGTGTTACATTTTTTTATTAAGAAGGTATAGTGAATCATTTAAATTTAAATTTGCTTTTTTACATTTTTACTGTTTTGTTTATTTTTATGTGTTTTTTTTATAGATTTAATTATAAATATTAAAGTGCGTCTTAATCTTAACATTATTCTTCACATCACTCTAATATTAACCTTAGTACTATTGCACTAACTCCAACTTTAAGTGGTTAGAGTTATTCGTAGCATAAATCATTTGATGTGTATCGATAAACTATTTTATGGTTGTCAATGATAAGGTAAATATTAGATGGATAACGAAAACAATTGGAAACCACCTTGAAACGACAGAGAATAATTTGATGATACAATTGCAATTTATAATGATATTGCTCGTGTGAACATGAATCTCATTTAAAAAATATAAGAACAATTGAAAATATATACTCAACTTGCAAACAATAATTGATGGAGTATTTGGTGCACACGGGATGTTCTCATGACATTATTCGCATATAACCATAAGCATTTATTCAATATTATGTAAACGAATTAGGGCAACTTGTTAAGGATGCATATCCTTCAATAGTTGAAGAACAAGTTGCTAAATTTATTCATATTATTTGACATATCAACAAAACATTTATAATTATATAAAATAACAAATTTATATAATAATAAATATTATTTTCATAAATTTTAATATATTTAATAATTTTTTTTGAATTTAACACAAAATTATTTTGTATTACAAAATAAGAGTAATTATGAATATTATATATTAGAAAAAAAAATTAACTCAAACTTACAAAAAAAACCCTAACTCATTATTAAATATTTTTTAATGACAAAGATAAATTTGTAAATTTGCATTTTACACCTTTAAAATAATTTCTAAATTATGTCATAACTATCTCATCACTCACAATTTTCAATAAACAATCATAACAAATCCACTCTATCATCCCTCAATCCAAACAACATCACACATTCTCCATAATCTTATTCAATTCACTATCTCCCTTCCTCACAAATTTCCACCTGAGTATCAAAGAAGTCTTGGTACTAAATACGTGTAGAGTATTTGTAAAAAGTTTTTCGATATCAGGATTAGCTAGAATAATAAATACTTTTAATAAATAAATATTTAGTTAAAGCCATATATAGTTTTAAATATGTATGTTCACATCTATTAGTATATATATAATTAATCTATTTATAAAATCGAGTTCATAAATCTTATTTATAAATCTTGTATTAGTCTCACATATAATATTTTAATCAAGTGTGTGAAATCAAATCTTATATTAGTTTCACATATAATATTTGAATCAAATCTTATATTATCTTTGATTGACTTTTTTTTATTGGGTCAGATTAAGGGGCTGAATCATGCTTAGGGATGCATTACTTAACTCCTAATTACGAATTAGCTTCGTCGACCTTAATTGAGCATAATTGGACTTGAACTATCGATCGTGGGGTCGTTGACCTTGACCATTACATCAGTTGTATGATCTCATGGGTACAAAAATATTATAAAGAGAAAGAATAATGAGAATGCCAATATCTAAATTGTATATGGTAGTTGTTAATATACTAATACATTAATTAAATAAACTTATTATAACTAATTCAAATAAAGTTTCTCTTTAAGATAATTTCAACTGAATCCATAAGCAACATATTTATTTTTATCCTATAGGCTTCTTTATTTTTTTTTTTAATTTTAAAAATCCATAAAAAGTCACTCAATAATAATTTTTTCAATTTAACCGAATAAAGTTTACAAAAAAAATCGCAAATAAACTCTTATTTAATAAAATATATCATTATTAATAAAAAAACATATCATTAAAAAATTAGCTTTATTTTTGTATGAATATCATTAAAAAATATTGATTAAAGAAACAGCAAAAAAGTTGAAATGAAGTAAAAATGTAGATTCAATCCCTCATATAACAACACTATTTACATTTTTATTTTCCCGTACTTGTCTTTATTTTCCTACCTAACACTCTTTTATTTTTATATCCCTATCTAACATCATTTCAAAAGTTAAAAAAATAAAATTAATAAATTATTATTTTTTGATAATTTTAATTTTGAATGCATTAAAAAAATAATTTAATGTTTTAAATAGTTAGAAATATAATTAATGAATAAAAAAATGTTTTTTTACAAAATAAAAATAAAAAAATAGTAAATTAAAAATGTTTAGTTTAATTTTTTAAGAATGAAGAAAATAAAAAATTAAATCCTACAATAACATATAAAAGTTGAATCTATAAACATAAATTAGTTTTATTTTTATTATTATTGATGATGTAATCATGTTAATTTCAAGTAAAAAATACAAGACATAATTATAAAAAATTAAAAATCAATTAATATTAATTAGTAATTAACACACAAATAATATTAAAATGTTTATCCAAAATATAAAATCTAAAAGGAAAAAAATAATAAATAGAAAAATAAAAATAAAAAGATGATAAATAGAAAAATAGAGATAAAAATAGTTTTATCTGTATAATTGTATGAATGACGTAAAGGTGCCTCAAGCGAAGCGATGCAAAATATCTCCTTTTTTTCTACCCTGCCCCACCCATGGTAGGGGTCACACTAGCTACCACTATATATTATAAATAACATCACCACCCTCTCTTACACACCTAACGTCTTTAGGGTTTGTGCCAATGGCGGACGAAGCCCACTATTCATCTCCCAACGACTCTACGCCCCTCAAACGCAAGTATGAAGACCAATCCTCCGATAGACCCACCGGCTTCTCCGCCGGCCCCGCTACCGGCATCGAGCTTGCCAAGCAGCGTGCTCAAGAAGTCGCCACTCGCCTCCTCAGCGTTGCTCCTCCTCCCCCGCTCGACGCCAAGCGTGCCAAACCCGATAACGGCGCTCCTACCTCCGGCTTCGATTCTTACGGTAACTAGCTATCCCCTCTGCTCCACTATTCTTCTCGTTTAGGTTAGGGTTTTATAAACTCTGTTTTCCGTGAACGTAGATGCGAAGCCTCAGTACTCGGCCGTTCCTCCCGTCTCCTACAGTCACCAAGGAACGAGCAAGAAGATCGATATCCCTAACGGCAGGGTTGGTGTGATTATTGGCAAAGGTGGAGAGACTATTAAGTATCTCCAGTTGCAGTCTGGTGCTAAAATTCAAGTTACTCGCGATATGGACGCCGACCCTAATTCTACTTCAAGAACGGTTGAGCTTATGGGCACTCCCGAGGCAATTGCTTCTGCGGAGAAACTCATAAATGAAGTTCTTGCTGAGGTTAATCACATTTTATACTATTTTTTTTTCTGTGAATCATGTATGTATTAAATTTCGTTCATCATAGATTTGACGTTACGATAATCTTACGAAGGAGGTCTGTTTCTTGATAAATTTCTCACATGTTTAATTATTGCAATATATACGATGACAACTGTTGTTGTACCAGGCTGAATCTGGAGGTTCTGGCATTGTTGCTCGAAGACTGACTGGACAAGCTGGGTCAGATGAATTTGTCATGAGAATTCCAAATAATAAGGTGTGAAAGGGAGATATGAGTGTATGCTTTGTACAATGTCATGCGTAATTTCCGTGTTCAGATCTGTTTTTTTCTATCTCTTTGGGTTGATACGTTTATCGTGTGCATCTTCAGGTTGGCCTTATAATTGGCAAAGGAGGAGAAACTATAAAGAATATGCAAGCTTCTACTGGAGCACGGATTCAGGTTTGTACTTATAAGTGATATATAGAACGCTGTTCTCTTATTTGTGTATTAGATATCGGTGATAAATCATAGTTAGTGTAGCCTTGTTGTTATGTTTTTTTTTACCGTAGCTTTGTGATTGCAACTAATTTGAAAAGAGATTGTGTTAACGGCCAACTTTTATGACTTTTGGCTAATGTTTATATGTTTTTTCAGGTGATACCTCTGCATCTTCCTCCAGGTGACACATCAACTGAAAGAACATTAAAAGTTGATGGGACACCTGAGCAAATTGAGTCTGCAAAGGAGTTGGTTAATCAAATCATCAGTGGCGAGGTATGTTAATGGTGCTTCTTTTTGCCAGATTTGGCTTAGGCATATCTGCCTGGTAAGGCCAAGTCTAGTCTAGTGTTTAAAATTGCTGTTTTTCTACTGGGTTTTGTACTCTGTATGTTGCACAATCTATTTATCATCTAGACTGTTTGATCAAACTAGGTTGATTTACGTGCAAGCTTTATGTTATTGTGAGATGAATACGGTGTGCTTGTCATTGCCTGTTGGGTCTTTTAATTTTTTATGATATTAAAATATAAAGTTAGATCTGATTGATTCCTGTAACATGATACATGATTTTTGTACTCTCCGATTTGTTCCTTTGCAGGGAAAAAATAGTTTTGGTAAATCATGTGATGGTTTTCACTTTAGTTTTGCATAAATGACATTTATTCTGTTCATATTAACTAATTCCTTGATCTTATTATTATTGATACAGCATAACATTGTGACCATTATTATACATTGTATATTATTGATGTTTTGATCTGGACCGAAGCAGCTTAGCTGTATGACAATTATTAGTAACTTGATGCATATTCGGGATGCATTGATCTCTCTTCCAAAGCAGCTTAGATGATAGAGTATGTTTAAGGAAGTAGAAATTTTTTCAGAGCCTAATGTGCCTTTAACAAGTGGTCTTTATTATATGATACATTAATATTATTCGGATCTCTGTTACCTACTGTATTGTTCTCAAAAGAAAATTAGTACATATTTTCATATTGTGCAAGTGTTTCAAGACTTCTGCAAAATAATGCACAAAGGTAGAAGACTAATGGCTGTTACGATGTTCTTGCTTGTAATCTCCAACTCCTCAGTGTTGTTGCGTCAGCTGGCCAAGTGGAAACATGATTAGTGAGACCGTTCACTGCTATAGCCATCAATTATTAGCTGTATAATGTTGTTAACAATTGTATGGTATCTTGTTCGATTAACAGTCTTGATATATTAGCAATACGCATCTTCCTTTATGTTTAGTCTAGGATTAGGTGATGGTCATGATGAACTTTCAGGGTCTGACTTGTCAACTGTGTCTTTATGTTTGTGTATGTGTAGTCTGCTCTATATAATTAGCTAATACGTCTTAGCCATTATCTCTTTTATACATCCACGAATCAAGGACGTTGGTAGCAATATTTTAGAATTGGCCTGTCAGTTTTCTTGACCAAGATACCATATATTTACAAAGACCGTATTTTAACTGTGTTTTTCACTTAGCCCAGTGCTTTGGTGAGGTGCGTCTTTCATTGTTTTTGTTGGTTTAGATTCCTGGTGCTCTGAAGGCTACTGTTATTATGAAATATTTTTGGGCCAGATGGATACTCATTGAGATTATAACCTTTCGACAGTGGAATATGCTTATTAATTGTGTATCCTATGACTGATATTGTTATTGGGACTGTTGTAGGGTTAGTGTCTATTGGACCATTGGTGACACCAACATGAATCCTTTTGTTGGTGTTCCCTCAGCATGCCCTGGTATGGTTCTAAATCTCAGTTTTGATATTTATTATCAAGGGCAGTAAGTCTCCTACTAATACTTTTTGACTATAGTGTCATTATTAGACTCAATGTTGAATTATGTTGAAATAGTTTTCAACTAGGTCTCTTGTGCTTTTCAGTTTATTTCTAAAAAGAACCTTAGTGTACTTGGAGTAGTATTTTATCCTCGTATCTTATACTGGACTTACATTTGGCATAGGTAACCTGAAATTTGTCCGTCGTTCAGCACTTTAATTATTTTCCCTATACTATTATTCTTGTCCAGTTTTATTATTCTTGTCCAGTGTTAAATAGTTTTCTTAACTAACCAGTTATGTTTAAGATTTCTATTAAGATTTGTCTGTTGTACATTTTGTGCCACTTCTGTTCTGCCTCATTCAATTATTTTTCTTTTCTTTCTAATTCATGTTCCATTAAAATAATATTTAATGTTATTGTTTTTAACTGATGATCCCGAGGTTGGACTATTAGAATGGGTTGTACAAAGGATGAGAGAATGTACATGGGAGCACAGAAAAGTTGTTTCAACAGTCTGTATATTTGAATTTGGAGTTGCGCATTCATCTTAATAGGATGTGAAATATCTGTAGTCCAGTCACTCTTGTTGAATTAATATGAATATGAATGATATATTGTGTAGTGTAACAATTGGAGTAAGATATTGCATATTGAAATACTATATGATGGATTGCCTTTTCAAGGCAATAAATATTGAATGATTGTTTGCTTCTATGGTCTGTGCTTTCTTTTGTACCCATTCAATTCGAATAGGGAAAGGGTGTGCTTCTGCTGGAGTAACTCAGTTTTATCACGAACCAGTACGGTATGTAGGTATTCGTATCCCTTTCTGATCATGTATGCAACCCGTTAATGCAAGATAATATATATACCCTTTATCTCGTGTTCATTACATGTTGATTTTTGCATTTGTAAGTTTAACCTGTGTATGTGTGCATATGTTGCTTCCTATACTTGTCTTATGTGGAAATTTGGGTGAACTCACTCCCTTTATTTTGGTTTTCAATTTGAATCCACAGAATCGTCTTAGAAATCCTTCAATGTCTGGTGGGTATCCTCAGCAAGGTTACCAATCTCGACCACCCTCTAACTGGGCCCCCCCTGCACCAATGCAGCAACCTGGTTATGGCTATGTGCAACCTGGAGCATATTCTGGTCCATCACCTCAGTATAACATGCCTCAGCAACAATATTCGGGCTATCCTCCCCAACAACCAGGTGGATATTCCACCAATTGGGACCAGTCTTCTGCACCATCTCACCAACAGTCAACTCATGCTGGTGGCTATGATTACTATAGTCAACAGCCACAGCAACCACAAAATCCTGGAGGTCCTGCACCTCCAGCTGATGGCTCTGCATACAATTATAGTCAACCACCTTCTTCTGGTTATAGCCAACCCGGACAGGGTTATGCTCAGGACAGCTATAATGCATATAATGCACAATCTCAATCAGGGTATGGACAACCACCAACATATGATCAGCAGCAAGGCTATGGCTCCGTTACTGGCTATGGTAGTGGCAGTAACCCAGCACAAGAGGGCCACACTGCGAGCTATGCTTCACAGGGAGATTCAGCCCAAGCTCCATCTACCCAACAGCCACAGCAAGGTTATCCTACCAGCCAACAGCCCAGCTCAAACACTGCTAGCTACCCACCTCAGGGAACTCCTCAGTCAGGTTATGGGGTTCCACCTACATCCCAAGCTGCTTATGGAAGTCAACCACAGCCAGGTTACGGACCTGGTTATGGAGCCCCACAATCTCAAAAGCCAAGTGGTAATCCTCCTGTTTATGGACAGTCGCAGTCACCTAGTGCGGTAGGAGGCTATGGTCAGTCAGCATATCCTGCGCAGCCTCCACCTTCCGGTTATTCTCAACCCCAACCAGAATCTGGTGCTCAGAGAGCACCACCTTCGGGATATGGTGCAGGGCAACCAGGGTATGGTTCTCAAACATATGGTGCACCTCAGGGTGGTCAGCCTGCATATGGTCAGGCACCACCTCCATACAGCAACAGTTCTTATGGTGCTGGTTATACTCAGGCTCCAGCATATACTGCCGATGGTAATGCCAGTGGGAATACTCAACCTCCCCAAACAACCGCTGCCAAAACTTCGCCCCAGAGTTGATATTTTTGTACCCCTCCCATTTTCTCATGTACTGTTTTTTATCGTGTTTTATAGTAGTTTATTCTACTACCGATACCCACCTATGCAGCATTGCATTGTTTAGATGTAAGGGTTGTTGGTGTACTGAAATTTCCTACATGTTGAATATTTTATTTTTATGGTTAAATCGGATCTCATGGTGATGGCATTTGAAAAACTGTTGTGCAAGTTGCCAAACTATTGGTTTTCATTAAATTCAACTGACTTCATCGTCGATTTTATGGTATTAAATTTGGTTTGGAAGGCTTATTTAACGTGCAAGTATGTTTGTGAATATTTGTGATCATAAAATGAAGTCAGGTATTTTTTTGGGTCCGTATTTGCATTATTACTGCTTTTTAAATGGCATATTTTACTCAAATAAAATTCATAATTTGGTGCTAGATAGACCAACTACCATTCTATATAATAAACGAATTTTGTTTTAAATGTCTAAAAGGTTAACAGTTCCTCGGAAGACGAGGTTGGTGGAGAGGAATATTTTTTAGTGAGGGATGGAAATTTTTTCCAACCAAGGTGCTCGGTGATTGTAGGAAACGATTGAATCTATTTATTGTAAGATAAAAAAAGCACAACGATTATTAAATGTAGTCCACGATGGAGTATGTGTGTGAAAGTTGTTCTCCCTTTTCTTTCCTTCATTTGATTTCCCTTTTCATTTATTTCACACGAAGCATTGCTCAAGAATTAAACAGTTTATGGCCACATATAGAGAATTTTCAAATAAGTAATACACAAAAATCCACAACTTTTTCGGGGTTTAATTGGGTGAATGATTCTTGGCTCTTGAAATGATCCCTGGTAAATTATTCTTAGAATATTTCTTTAAGCCAAGGGCAAGTTCTCATTATGAGAAAAATTGCTTCTTCATATATGTAATGTATATAGTAGAGGTTGGAATGAGAGAAACTGAAGCAAAACATCAAACATACTATGTTTGCTATCAATAGCTTCATCTATATGCTTGCGGATCGAATTCAGCAGGCATATAACATGATTCTTGAATGCCATGATCATTTTGGGTGACAAGAACAACATGAATGAACCAAAGAATAACTTGATAAAATATTTAACCGGGTCATCTTCAGAGGTGCTGACTGGTGGATACATTGCTTTTGCTGATGGGACAGCTTCTATTACTGCATGTACCAAATCTATAATGAAGGAAGGGGCAAGACCAAGGGCAGGTACACTTGCCTAATTCTTGATGCCAACTTCAAGACCCAATGCCCTGTACTCCTCCATATCAATTTCTTCAAGAGTCTCAGTACTCTCACTCACAAAACTGGGATACAAGAAGACAGGAGTACTTTTACTCAGCTATTATCATAACTTTCAACAGTACTGTATCGAGTAACATACTTGCCGTTTAGAATTCAAATCAACAAGTGTAGAACACCAATGATAATGTACCTCACTGGGACAGCTAAAAAGCTCCTTACACCTTTTTGGCCAAGCTCAACAAGAACTTCATCTGTATAAGGTTTCAACCACTACTGTGCAGACAAATTCAACTCTGGAAACTCATTCAACAAAAAAGTATGATATCAGAAAAATAAGAAGTACACCATAGAAAGCAAGAATACAAGCCAACATTTCAATATGAAATCTCTATTTAACTCAAGATGCCAGAAAAGTAAGTTCAAAGGGTTCAAAATCAAAACAAACCTGATAAGCGAGAGTGTGCTCATTACTAATTCCTCTATATTTCAACTGTTGCTGAGCAAGAAGATGCATTCCTCCATTTGATATCGATATGGATCCCCAGCATCCTCAATGTAACTGACAGGTACACCATGGGCACCGAAAAATATCATTTGCCTAATATACATAGAAAAAACAATATATACCATGGCTCAGACTGTAGTAAAATACATGTCATAGCCTTCGTTTTATGTAAGAAACCACGTTGAAAGAAGTGAACATAATAATAATCTACCTCTTCTGGTTCAGGAAAACTCTGGATCTTTCTCAATCAAGTTAGCCATTGACTTAATATAACCTTCCCGTTGACCAGAAGTTTATAATGAAAACAGGAACCCTAGACAAATAGTCATCTTGCCAGAATTAAATGATATTTGTTCTCGAAGGGCATAGAGAACCATTGAGACTACTCCTCTTCTTCCTCGGTCAGTCGGTTGGATTGCACTTCAGTTTCCTTCCCCTGCAAGCTCCTTCTCTTCTGCTCGTTTCACCTCTCGGTCTTTTCGTAATCCCGGCTCGGATGGTACTTGCAGAAAAAACTCATACCCTCAAGTCAGATTTAGTAATTGACACTCGGTATGCCTAATACTGTATAATGACGTACCTTATTCTTGGTATTTATGCTATTTATATTGTTATGGTAGGCCTTTCTTATTGGGCTAGACTAGGGAACTTGAGTCATGTTTAGAAATACATCTTGATTGCTGATTAGTCTCACTAACTCTGCTTAAGTGTAATTGGGTTTATGGTGTCGGTCGGTCCAATGGCCGAGGCCCGATCCATGATGTCGGTCGTAGGAACCCTCCCGATACAGATATCAGTTAACAAATAATAATCCCCTAATCACCTAAGGGCATTCACAAAGTACCAATAAACAATACCTGAATACATACTCGAGAACACGAATGCTTGACCATGATGTGGATATAGAAAAATGGGGATAAAGGGGTAGTACCTACCACAACACAAGCTTTGTTATTCCATCATCCTTCTTAATCTGTCCTACAAGACAAACCTTTCATTTTAGACTCAAGTCTAAGGTGGTCCCGTGGAGGTGAGAACAAATAATGTAATTCACAATTAATTGTCCAGTACGTCATTTAATTATGAAAAGAGAAAATGGATGTGTAGGGACAATAATATAGAAGGCAAAAAAGCATGAGAACCTACTGCTGAATAGCTTTTTCAGTGAATGCACTAGCCCAAGGAACCATAAAAGCTTTATTAATTCAAGTAGAATTACCAATACACATAACTTTCATTGAATGTAAAACAACTTGATATTCTTGTCGCAGAAGTGTAAAAGCACAACATATAATGAGAAAAACGAAATTTTTTAACTCCACATGGTCATCCGTAATTCTACGCAGAGGAGAGCCACCCTGTTATATTCTAAAGTTTTGGGATTTGATTAATATTATTGTTGGGTTGTTAAGATTTAATTAGTAGTTTCTATCATTTATCTTTAGTTGGGACTTAATTAGCAATTTTTATCACTATCTTTTGTAATCTATAAATAGAGTATTGAACTATTATCTGAGATATGAATAAATATATGCACCTTGTTTCCTTCTCTATCATTGTTTCTTGGTATAATCGGAAGCCCATCTAGGGGTTCCCTTTTCCAAAGCCTAATCATTCTTCGAAATCTCTTACGAGAGGACCTAAACGCTTGTGCACATGATCATTCATATCAATTGGTATCAGCTTGGACCTTCCAATACTTTCAATGGCAGATTCAACACGCTTCGCTCAAGCGGCTAAGGAGATGGAAGATCGAATCTCCCAAAGGATGGATAATAGGTTGATGGAACTCGCGACTACCTTGCAGGAAACCTTGACTCTTTCTATGAAAGACACCATGCA
>Ga0123342_1000951_pt1 | contig 48357 bp, 27 predicted proteins | sample Turbeawhitnodule_FD_89960 | JGI IMG/M metagenome (GOLD analysis project Ga0123342, IMG submission 89960) | Root nodule microbial communities of legume samples collected from Mexico - Turtle bean Mexico white nodule | ecosystem: Host-associated > Plants > Roots > Nodule | place: Mexico: Nepantla...
AAGATTAAAGTGTTTTTCAAACTAAGTGAAAAACAACCTGTTGTTTTGTCGAAACAACCGATTGTTTTACTCTTAGGTGTTTTTGAAAAGGCTGAAAACTGTTTTGGTTGGTTGACTTGCTGTGAAACCAAAACAATCGATTGTTTCGTGCTTTCAATCGATTGTTTGTTTGAAAATCCTAACAAAATTCTTTTTTGTTAGTGGAGTGTGCTTTAAATGATTTTCAACTGAATACGCTTCTGTATTAAATGCTTTGACCAATCTTTGAAAGCTATAAATAGTTTGTTTATGTTTTATAACAAACAAGAAAAACATATTTGAGTTTTTCAGTTGTGAGAGATTGCTTTCAAGTTTTGAACATTCACTTTTCAGCTTTGGTTTTCTCAAGAGAGAGTGGAATAGGATTACATTGTTTTGTAAACAAGTTTAATTCGTTCTGAATACTTTGTAATTTCTGGTGTTGTAAGCCAAGGAGTGTTGTGTGCTCTTGAGGTTGTCAAGATCAACATTCTTGGTGTGTGTTGTGCCAAAGGAAGAATGTTTCTTGAAGGGTTCAAGGTCACTTCTTTGGTGGTTTTGTGTGTAATCTGTATTTGATTGGTTAGTGGATTGCCTAGTGGATTCTGGGGACTGGATGTAGCTCTTGGTTTAAGAGTGAACCAGTATAAACTGTTTGTGTATCTCTTTCTTCCCTTAAACTCATTTAAATTCAGTTGTTATTGCTTTGCTGGTATAAACAACAATTGTTTCAAAGAAACAACCGATTGTTTTTCTAGTGCTTTGCTGTTTTGTGCTTTATATCTTGGCTAACTGAATTTCTGATTGAGTTTCATACAAAGGATTTTGTTCTAGCTTAAAAAGTTTTCGAAAATCCCCTTTAAACAATTCACCTCTCATCTCGTTTAAGGCCATATATTCTAACATATCGCAACAGTTTTGTGTTGAGCCGTTTGTTAGTCCTGCTCCCAATAGCACAAAGGGGAGTTATGCAACTCCTACAATGTTAGGGGGGATGTCATTGACCAGATAAACCGGTGTGAGTTACTGATAAAGGGCAACATATTTCCTCAGGTGGTGGCCATTGGAAAAGTCTATCAAGAGGTCACTACCTTACATAACGTTCCTTTCTTTCTTGATGTGGTGAAGGTAACGGTGGAAAAAATACAAGTAGTTGATGTTTGTGTTCCACTACCTACAATGAGGTAACCATTGTGGTCGAGGCATTTCAAACATTCATAGCCTGACCCAGACACCTTGTTCGAATTATATCAGAACCTCCAGTAGTAATTTCATTTCATTATATTAATTTATATTTATGTATTACATCTAATTTAATACAAATGTTCTTTATTTTGTAGAAACCTCATTGGAAACCAAGTCCAAAAAAGAAGCATGATCAGGTTCCCATTTACAATCCTATAACTTTCTTAACAGTAGCTGCTAAAGAGATTGGTCAAGACTCTATGGGAGATTCCGTGGGATGATACTTTTTTTGGAAGAAACATGCCATTGTACATATACATGTCAAATTTGTTAGAATTTGCAACTGGAAAACAAGAGCTCAATATAAATATAATTCAATTTTTTATGATGTAAGTATCTTTACCTATATTTCAATTTACTTTATGTTAAATTATTATTGATTATACTTTAACTAATAACTTGTAGGTATTTGTCTGGAGTTTCTATTAATGACGGGAATCAAGATGTCTATGAATTCTTGGATCCCTATTATATTAATCCAATTGGAGCAAAGAAATTTGAAACCCAGTCATACATCACTAACACTCTGAGTACAGAGGGAAAACAAATTTATCTTTGCCTTTATATTAATGAGTAAGTTCAATTATAAGTCGTTAATTATAACTATTTCATGTTTTAAATATTTACTAACTCTTTTCATGGATGATATAGGGGTCATTGGCAATTACTTGTCTTATCCACGGTTGATAAGACTCCTCTGTGGTTTTGTTCCCTGCATAAGAAGTTATCCACACATATGAAGAATATAATTGATGTGTAATTACACTATAAACTTAATTACATATGTTACTTAAACGTCTACTAACGTGGTTTTTTGTATTAATCGGTTCATGGAGTGGATATAAAATACTCAAAGGTCGACTTAGTGCAAATTATCAAAAGCTGACATGGTTGAGCCTAAAGGTTTGTAATTTTTGTCTTTCCCTTTTCATTGTTTATCAATATTAACTTTTAATTTCTATTGAATTATAATGTAATATACATCCGAGAGGCTACGAGTGTGGCTATTACGTTATGCAATGGATGGTTATCATTCTAAGAGTAGGCATTAAAACAAATTGGAGCAGATAATATTTAAATTATTCTTTATAATTCTTTAACATATATGTATCTTAACACTGATTAATGTGAACCTTATTTTATAATACAGTTCTTTATGGATGAGAACCCACTACCTTTGCCTGCCATAGATTATGTGAGACATGTTTGGGCCACATATTTTCTTAATTTCTATAACTCTAGGATAACTAATCAATAGTATAGAAATTAAATAGATAGATAAGAATATGTATTAGTGTTTGTAATATATTTTTATCAATATATATATAGTTTGATTCTCTGAATTTATGTATCTGGTTGACTGTGTTTTAATTGAACATGTTAATTTAGATGAAAAAACACATTAAACAGAATGAACTAAAAAAAATCACATAATAAACAACGGTTATAGTACTATAACCGTTGTTTATACCTCTCGAAGAGGGCATAAAATGACGATTATGGTAATACCTGTTGTTTTATTGTATTTGCAAGTGCAGGGAAGGTAAAAAATGAAGGTTATCGTAAGAACCGTCATTTATATATGCCATTAACATGGCAGTCAAATAGTTGTCTTCTATGTATGTAGATAATAGACTACGTGTTAAAACACATCGGTTAAAGAGTCGTTGTGTTAATGTTAAAATAATCGTCATTTTTCACCTTTTTTGCACTAGTGAACCTTATTTTACAAGTTAGTTTTGTAAAATTGAATTAGACTTAAAGTATATTTTTAATATAGTACTAGACTTACACTACAAGAAAATCATTAAATAGAAATCAATTTCAGAAACAAAAAAAAATAATTAGTTGTTATAGTGACCAAATTAGAAACCATTTTAGAGATTAAAAAATTATTGGTTTCTAAATTAGTTTCTATTATTGATAAATAGTTTCTGAATTGGTATTTAATTAGCTACCAAATCTTTTGCTACCAAATTTAGAATCCAAATAATTGGTAGTTAAAACCTTGGTAGCTAATTAGATACCAATTTAGAAACTATTTATCAATAATAGAAACTAATTTAAAAACCAATAATTCTTTTAGTCTCTAAAATGGTATCTAATTTAGTCAATATAACAACTAATTATATTTTGTCTCTAAAATTTGTTTTTATTTAATGATTTTCTTGTAATGTTATTTAGAGTTTATCCTAATAAAAATTTGTGTTGGATTATTAGATTACTATTGGACTATTCATAAATATTTAATTCCACACAAGTTATCAACTTCGCATAAGGGAAATGTTTGAAGATTCCTATCGACTAAGGTAAACACAATTCATAATATATAAGTGAATACAAACACAATAATCAATCTCAAGATTTTGAAAGAATTACCTCTATTATGATTTAACTAGAGAGTAGTTAAAAGTAGAAGCAAAGGCAAAATAAAAAATGGCTTAGTGATGGAACCTTGCTTGTGGTGGCTCCCATTCAAACTAGTGGATTCTATGACAATATCTTTATGATAACCACCGAAACATTTTGCCAATGGATTGAGACTGTGGACTTAGAAGAAAGCAACAGCGCTTATGTCGAGGAGGAGGACTTTCTTAGCATGTGATGCACTCAGACACCTCAAACTGTTGCATTCAATGCCCTCAAACCACCTCTTCCTAACACATATCACCAATATTATCTTTTCACAAATCATATATAATACAATTACACAACAACGAAATAAGAATACAAGAAAAAACAATGTGATCACTAGATGGTTAATAAGAGGAAAAAAAAGAAGAGAAATAGTAGTTTTACTTACAATCTCTTAGGAAATGAACTTTAGCCTAAGGAAAAAAAAATAACATTCTAGGCAACTATATAATGTGTCACTTCGTCCAAACCATTGAAGATCCTGATATCTCATAAACATTACAAAGAATTGAATTTATATTCCAAATTCATCTTGATTTTGACATAATTATTTTGATTGAATATGAATATTACTATATTCGCCTATATATAATTCTTTTATATTTGTGTTTTCATAGGCATATAGATATATAAATGAACTATTTTCATATAAACCATTTACATAATATTAATCATAACAAAATTAAAATTTTATATTTAATTGAAATATTATTAATTTTCATATTGTTTGAATTAAAATATAATTAGCAACTTAATACATAATTTATTTAAAAGGTATATGTTAATTAAAATTATGCAAAATGGTGTAGAGGTGATCGTAGGGGTTTTTCCAAAACTTCATAAAACCTGGCAAAATAAGAATGAATAAAATTTTAAAGTTGTCTCTTTCAAGTTCAAACTTACATATCCTTTAGTAAAAATAAGATCATTCCCTCATTGTTATAAAACGAAACAGAAGCATTCTCTCCTACAGAGGGTGAGAGAGAAAAATCAAATTATTTTAAAATGAAATTGAACTATAATAAATTGAATCGTTTGAGAAAAAAAAATGGCATCATTTGTGCAAAATAAGTTTGGTTCAAGCAAAAAGCATTTTGTAAAATGCTATGATTATTTTTTTTAATTAAATTGTGCACAAAGCCAACAAACTAAACTAAGATAAATCATAAAATATTGAGTAATTTGAGAAAAACAAATGAAAATAAATCATTTTTGTAATAAAAGTTCACTTTCAACTAAATCATTTATGGTGAAGTGGTTAGATTGAATCTTTGGAAAAACCAAACTATTTACAACCCTACTATACTAAATTTATATAAAAAGGTTTATGTTTCATGAATATTTAATTCAAACAACAAAAGGGTACTCTTTCCAGAGTCCAAAATCTAAATTTTATGATTTTCAAGACATGAACACTGAAAAAAAAAGCTTGCAACATCATCTAGGGATTATAATGTGAGTTGGACTTGAATGCATCGTTTTTCTAACCCGTAAAAATGGCTAGGTAGAATTATTTTTTACTTATTCTATTTTTTCAAGTTGCAATCAGAGGAAGATGAATTGCATAAAAATAATCAAGGATTAAATTAATAAAAGAAGGTAGAAAAAATAATTTAAAAGTAAAAAAAAAAAAAAGGTTTTCACCATTAAAAGACATGCCTAGTTCTTCCATGGGGTAATGAATGATCTCTGAAAAAGGTAGCAAACCAGCTTTCCCAAAACAGTGACAGTCCATGAAAACTTAACAACCCTATTGATGACAGACTTTCCAGTTTCAACTTCGATAACCATTTTACTTCCTCACACTAAACAACAGCTTTGTCTTTTGTATCTTAAACTACATAGGATCTATATGCTACACATTTATGTTTTGTGTTATCAACAACCATTTGAGTCAACTCTTTTCCTGTTATCTCTATTAGAGAAAGTATTGAAATTTTCTTTACCTGTCTGCAAGTAGCAAGTACCTGCATGTTTACAAATATATACACTTTCAACATACGATACAAACAAACCTTGCATAACATTGTCATTGTTAGTTTAAGTAGCTACAATACACAATAGTTGTATACACGTATTTCCACTCCAACAAAATACCAAGAAAATGGAATGTTTTAGAATCACAACTGTGTCACAATATCATAAGATATGACTCCATTAGTAAACAGAGTATTCATAAACAAATATGTAATGTGGAAATCAAGGATGCTTGATTAATAATACTTTCATGAAAATGTGAGGACAGCTTGTAATCTTACCGCCAAAAAAGAAGGAAAAAAGGCACTCCTATTCACTACTCTCCCCACATATTTTAGTAAACTCACCTACTCTCTGCCATTCTCATTTACTCCGAAATGACTCACACTTGTAGTTTAACACATATCCCTTTTAATTCTTGAATTGCCTTAGTTCAATGGGAATTTTTTTGTGGGTGAGCAAAATGATAAAAACATAAATTTTAATAAATATCAGTGTACTGATATTCATTACAATTTATGTGGTTGACATGGAGCACAGAATAGTGAACAGTGATCACCGCGAGTGCTTGAGTCAAATATGCATCCAACAAACTACTCCTCAAAGGAAAAGTTTTGGAAAAAATGTATCAAATATTCACCGTTGAGTTGGATTAACTTAGTAAAAATCAACAATAAATGTATCTTTATGTTCTTACTTTATACATCTATTAGAGAGGTAAAATCCAAGAAATAAGACATAAAGAAGAAGGAAGAAAAGAAAGCGAGGGAAATTGGTAAGTTATACCAAGCTTGGTTTCATATATCTATGAATACATGGGAGTATACAATACATCTTATACATATGACTATATATTTGTGTACATCTTAATTATGCAAATGACAATATATTATGTAGATCAATCAACCCCAGAATTTTTTTTAGAGTATTATTGTAAATACCTAAAATCTTTATGAGCATAATATTGAAAAATCATTCCAGGAGCATGTCTCCATCGGCCCCAATAAATGCATGGGTTGATGTAAATTTCTCTATCAAGAGTTTGATTTATTGAAAGATAAAGAAAGATGTGCACTTACTAAGCTTTCAGAATATAAACTCCTTTGGAGTAAGCACATCATGGATGTAATTTGTACCATTATATGCCAAATACACACACACCAAGCTAATGAGTAATCTCAGTAGAATCCAGCTCAAGCTCATGATCGACAAGAAACAACGCTGTCGTTAAGAGATAGGGCACATCATACGGGTACGTGTTGAACTGAATTCACGTCCAGCGTTTAAAGCTATTTTAGAAAATTCAGGCATTATTGCATGAAGTAGTAGTAAATATGGAGTAAATGCACCTGCAAAACATCAACTAACCCTCATACTCCTCCACCTGCTAATATTTACTCCACTCTGTGAACCATTTTATATATCATTCCCACTCCACTCCCCTCTCCAAACTCACACCTTCCCTTCTCTTCTTTCTTAGAGTGTTCTAAGCAGTCAGTGATAATGGAGAGGAAAAGACACAGTCCTGCTTCCATCACTATCTTCACATTGCTAGTTGGAGTGCTTTCCCAGAACCTTGTCATCCCTGTGACGTGTTCCACTACCCCCATTGAGGACCAGAAGAACAACAACTCTCCACGTCCACATACAGGAGGTCCTCCCACAGATTTATCAAATTCTCTGTGTAATTCTCTAACCGAACAATACTTTTTGTTTCATTATTTGTGTAAAATATATAAAGATATTGTTAATGGGCTCTTCAACTTGATAGCTACAGTAGGCCATTTACATTCAAATTTGAAGTATGAATGATCAAAAGCTCATAAAGATACTATTTGACATTTAACTTTCTAATATAATAGTATACGTTGCTTTTACTTCTTAAGGTTCATACTGCTCTCCATCTCATGGTTCTGGAGGAAGTGGTCAAGGAAGCACACATCATTCTCATCATGGAACACCCTCTCATCATGGAAGTCCATCACATCATGGATCCCCATCACATCACGGATCCCCATCACATCACGGATCCCCGTCACATGGAGGTGGAGGAAGTTCCAATCCAACCCCATGCACTCCCCCAGGTGGTGGAAGCTATGATCCAACTCCATCACCACCTTCAAGTGGTGGTGGAAGTTACAATCCAACCCCATCAACTCCCCCAGGTGGTGGTGGAAGCTATGACCCCACTCCATCACCACCCTCAGATGGTGGTGGAAGTTACAATCCAACCCCATCAACTCCCCCTAGTGGTGGAAGTTACAATCCAACTCCATCAACTCCCCCTGGTGGTGGAAGTTATGACCCAACCCCATCAACTCCCCCAGGTGGTGGAAGCTATGATCCAACTCCATCACCACCTACCTATGATCCAACTCCATCACCACCTGAGGGTGGTGGAAGTTACAATCCAACCCCATCAACTCCCCCAGGTGGTGGAAGCTATGATCCAACTCCATCACCACCTGAGGGTGGTGGAAGTTACAATCCAACCCCATCGCCACCTGATGGTAGCAATTGTGGAACTCCACCACAAGAGCCCTCTACTCCAACACCCTCAATCCCAACGACCCCGTCAACCCCTTCAACACCATCAAATCCTCCCTCAGGAGATGGTGGGTACTACAACTCACCACCAACTTACGGAGGTGGTAGCCCCCCAATCACTGTGAGCCCACCTTCAACCCCAATTGACCCAGGCACCCCCACTATCCCCTCCACACCCCCTTACCTTCCTTCCCCAACTCCTTTCACTGGTACATGCAAGTAAGTTTCCTTCATTACACTGCACTGTAAACTATCATATGAGATACAGACACTGTTAAGTAACCAATGGATTGTCCTCTAAATTGCAGCTACTGGAGTACTCACCCAGGAATCATCTGGGGATTGTTAGGCTGGTGGGGAACCTTAGGCCATGTATTTGGTGTCTCTAACGTGCCAAGTTTTGGTGCCAGTCTCAGCTTGCCACAAGCACTTTCCAACACTAGAACTGATGGACTAGGAGCACTCTACAGAGAAGGGACAGCTTCCTTTCTCAACTCCTTGGTGAACAATAGGTTCCCTTATACAACCCAGCAAGTCAGAGACAGTTTTGTAGCATCTCTTCGCTCAAATAAGGATGCAGCTGCACAAGCCAACCTCTTCAGGATGGCCAATGAGGGGCGAATGAAGCCTCGAGCATGATACAGTTAATTTGGCTTGTGTGTCACTTTATTTTGTTAAGAATATAATATCCAAGACTTCTAAGAGTGTGTTATTTAGGTTCTTATCATGTGTAAGATGGATATCGTTTTACTTTTCAAGTTCATGTTAGCCTATAAGGTTTCTTATTTTGTAATAAAATTAATATATTGTTACTTCTTTTCATTATATATGATAAAATGTTAAGTTCTTATTAAGTTATTTTCATTATATAACAATCTCATCAACTCGGCTAAAACGGAAGACAAAATCAGAACTGCGACATGATTCATCAAATAAAAACTGAGGATTGTTTTAGGTACTGCACAGAACTTTCACCACTAAAGGGGTGCATCACCTTCTCATCAATGAAGGTCCAGCAATAGGAACATGCATAATCTATAAAAAAGAAATTGATTATTCATAAAGTTTAATCTAGAACTAGGCCTAGACTAGAAATGTTGATTCTTCATGCAGCATGAATTGCATTCAAGTTTTAAGAACGATTTGGGGAGTCTTACAAACTTGAGCAAGGTCCACGGTATAAAGTATGAATTTGTCTAGAATTGTTTCCTAGTGAAGTGCAAGGGAACGGTTTTGTTGCCAATAAACATAAAAACAAAGACAACAGATGGTCCAAGATGCTAGCAATGGTGCCCCTATGTGAATTGGGAATGATGAGTTATAGTGGCAGAGGAAGGATTAAGGCGCCATGTGGGCTCTAATTAATGCCTTTTAAGTACCTCAATGGGAAGTGTACAAGGCTGTGGAAATGGTCCACAACAATTACATTGGTAGGTAAAGACTATAAAAGGAGGGTAGTCTTCCCAGTGTAATGTAAAAAGATTCATTATATTTTTAAAACACAAACAAACAAGCAAAACCCAAAATAGCATCTGCAACTTACCAAATATTGATAAAGATAATAACTGAGATCTTAAAAGACCTCCACTACTTTAGAGTACTTCGTAACTAGAATGGAAAATTGCTTTTATATATATTTACTTGTGTTGATGGTAAGGAATATAAAAAAATCATGAATCCTTTTCTGAGTTTCTTTAATTCAAAATTCTATCTAAATTAATTATACTAATTAGATAAATTTTAGGGGACGGGGAGCAAAAAAAGAGTCGAAGAAAAATTTGGATTTTGTGTGTTTCAAAAAACATTTATATTAGTTTATCCGATTGAACTCAAAAACTTTCAACTTTAAAAATCCCAATGTGCATGTAACTTTGAAGTCCCAAAAGCTGTTGAATGCGTAAGATGACAAACAACAAGGATGATAAGAACGCATATAACTACAAATTTGACATAACTGCCGTTTTCAAGAGTATTCCTGTGCTTAGAATAGAACCTCCCCTTGCAGGGACAACAACAGCACTAGATCATGACAAAATAAAAAGTTTCAATTTAGAGTTCCTGAGGAAGTGAAAAGAATTACCAGAATGACATGTGTATTGTCCCCATGCTCCCTTATTTCAAAAATCTTATACCTTAGAATTTATATAGCGAAAGATAATTTTATAACTTGTTCCATCCTCTCCCCCTCCTTGTCAACTTGGAGGGTAAAAAGGGAGGGAATAGAGAGGAGTGAAAGGATTCTCCCTGATTCCATTCCTTTTGGGTGTCCTTTCTAAACATCCAAATTCCAAATAATGCCATCCTTTACCATCTCGTATAGTTTTTCTTCTTTCAACTACTCATCATTCGAAAAAATTATAAGCCCTCGTGCAAAATTTGTTTCAATTAAATTAATTTCCTTTCTTATTAAACATTATGTTAGCCTTTCACATTAAAATTTATCGTACAAATATTTCCACATTTTTCTCCAGGTATAGATGTGAACTTGGGTTTAGATCACAGGACAAATTAGTCTAGTAGTCAAGCTTTTTGACAGCCACATTAAAATAGAGTAATTTAAAACGCAACCCCACTAGAGTATTCAAATTTCAAAGATTAACCCAGGATTAGTGCTTCAAATCTCAAGCCAAATGGTAGAAATATTTCAATTTTAACCAAATCTAGGATAACATTTAGCATACAGCTTGCTAAAGCACAAAGGGTATTGGTGCAAAGGTTCAGAGTCATACCTTTTACATGATAAATTCTCACAGTCACACCCAACTTAGAAATTTCAGCCCTTGAGACTTGGTATCTGATAAGAAAACACTGTAGCAGTTTTTACATGAAGTCAATGGATCTCTGATTGAATTTCAGAAAAAATGAGAAGAAGGATAGGTCCGTTAAGTACAAGTGATTTCAATGCAGGAAAGTTTTGATCAGCTCATGTGAGATTCAAACCATTTAAAAATTTGGTCAGAGTGCAAGCTAGTCATCTCATGGTAAGCAAATGCAAGGTTTAGCTCCTCTTGGATATGAGAGACTAGATTATTATCCAGCAGAAGAGTTTTCTTCTCCTCAAGAGCCTTCTTCCATTTGATTTTTCGCCCATCTTTCTTCATATAACCATTTTGATTAATAAAGCCCTTTTCCTGAAATAACTCGAATAGCTTTATAGAAAGAGCCAGATCAAGCCCTGGAATTCTATCAGCTAAAGTATTGGGTGACAACGGGAATTCCATACATTCAACAACACCAACATCAATCCCTTTATCCTTTAGAACCTCTACATACTCATCTATTTTCTGCTGCCTGTAAAGATCTTTGGGCATGTGAACAAAAAGGGTAGGTGGGTAGTCCCCATTAAGATCAATTTGCTCAAACAACCCCTCCGCAATCATGAGCACGGTACTACTAAACTTCATAGCGGTGGCAAGCACCGACACAAAATACCCTCCAGAAGAAGCACCCAAAGCCACAAGAGGAAGCTTCTCAAGCTTCCTTCTACCAATCCACCATTCTATAATGTCTTTAACAACCAACACCTCTTTACCAAAAGTCCAACATCTCTGAGCACTTGAAATAGTAATAACAGCAAAACCTTGGGCAAGACCATGGAGTACAAGCAATCTTTCTTCAGGTAAACCAATGCAATCAGGGCATTCAGGGGACTTATCCCAAAAGTTGACGGCCCTGCCATTGCATCCATGAGCCAGAAAGAGAACACCTTTAGGTGATTCTGGCACTTGCCATATCAAATCAGTTCCATTCCGGAACTCTTTTGTGGGAAGCAAATGCACTAACAAGTCAAAGCTATTCCATTTTTGTTTAGGACGTTCATAAGCTAAACTGGGATTAGCACCATCACTATCATTATGAAATACTACAAAGAAAATCACTAACACTAGCATCAATGTAAGAAACATGAGAAAAACAGAGACCCGGCAATTGTGAGCGCCACTCCATGGCTTTGGTTTGTATCCACGCTTCAACATGCTGCAAGAAGGGTTGGCAGAAAGGGTGGAAAGATCAAAATTTTACAAAAATTAATTGAGAGAAGCTTGAAAAACCGTGAAGGGTCGATTCAAAATCAATTGCATAATTCAAAATCAGACTACGGTGTTGAAAACATACTCACATGGAATCATGTGGCGAAACTCCAAAATCTATACGCTGCAAGTTTTGAATCTCCAGGCGCAACGAGAATTCATTAGGTGAATCGTTGAAATGTTGTGTCAGTAAATTTTTTGCACTCAGAGTCGTTAAAATTAAATACAATATATATATAGAGAAAAATTAAATAAAAATTGACGGTAAGAGATTTAACTGCATATACCCTGCACTTATCTTCTAACAACAGTGGATCCACATCTGTGAAGTGACAGAGTGAATAAAAACACAAAAATTAACGTGAGAGAAACGTGGCAAGATCGGAGTTGTCCACAAGATCTAAAGGTGACTAGGATAGTTAAAAACTGTTACTGTTCATAAAAACAAACAGATTTTTTTAGTTTCAGTTTATAAAGGAACAGTGATGCCTTTGCAGTTATTCTCATCTATAACAATACACAAGAACACAAGTTATTATTTTTTATTTTATTTTTAATAATATTTTTAAATTATAATACAGAACTTAAATATTTAAAATGTTTGCTTTTATACAAAAATTGCAAATATTTTTTCAGTGAGCTGAAAAAATAGAAACTATCTAATGCTGTTTTTTTATTATTTAAAATGAGAACAGTAAAACATAATTTTTCACTTCAAATATAGTTGAAATTTCTTTATTTACAAGGTAAAAATTATAATTTTTTTATAAATGCATATATTGTACTGAAATTTGTACATTTTTTTAGTCGTGTTATTATCAATGTAAAAGAAATTCTCCTAAACTAAGGAAACTTGCATTCCAACAAGTAAAACATGTATTTATTACCAATATACCTACACATGAAACTACGATTTTATACACAAAATTTATTAGAATATGCTAATATGAAATAGTTATTGGGCTTAACATGGCATCTTGGGCCCAGCTTGCACCTTTCAGATTTGTATTGGGCTAGTGGAATTGAGAAGGGGAAGCTTCTTCCTGCACCCCTACATTTTTCTTCATGCACCTTCACAATGTTATGTAAAGACCAAACTGACCCTATTATTTTTTAAAAACCCTAAAATGCACTTGAACTGTCTGGATTATGGAATTCAGAAAAATTTCGGATCCACCGATACGTAATTTAAAATATACATTCTAGATTTAGAAATCTATAATTCAAAAAATAGCATTTCGGATCTTCCAATCCGTAACAGAATTAGGTTTTCAGATTCAGCAATCTGGAAATTTATAATTTATGCAAAATTTGTTTCCGAAACACCCCCTCATCTAGAAAAAAAATGATTCAGTTTTGGATTGATGAATCCGTAGTATACTCCCAAATCCTGATTTCAGGTAACTACGATGTTCTTTTTCAAATAAAAAGTCAAGGTCAGTTTCGAGATTTAGAAAATTGTGGGGTGCACGAAGAAAAAGGTATGGGTGCAGAAAGAAGAAGCCTAGAGAAGGAACAGCAGTGGGCCCACCGGTAAGTGACCGAAGAGAAAAAAAAAAGCTGAATCATGTGCATGTTTTGCTCCACAAATTTTGGCTTTTGACTTTTTCTTCTCCATCACGTTCCTCCTTTTCATATCTTTCTTTTTTTCAAAAACTATAAAGCAAACTCAATTTTTGTTTTCAATATGCTTAATCATGTGATTTTCTATTGTTCCTTACAATTATAATTATATATACTACTTTGTTCTTTAACTAGTTTCCCATTTCAACAAGACCACATGGGTTGATTCATCACAATCTTTACATTTTTTTGGTTTATATCATACATAAAATATTAAAATTAATTTATTATAATTTAAATGAAAATATATTCTTTCAAATATTACAGTTTTCTATTATATTATTTGAAATATGTAAACAAACAATAAGGTTGTAATTTAAATAATAAATATACAAATTAAGCTACAATTAAATGAAACTAACATTTTTAATGTGTATTTACTAGGATATGAAGCCATTAAATTATTTAAATTAATTAATTAATAAGATACTTAAAAGGTGCTTAATCAAGCAGCCAATTGAAGTATGATATAAGCAATTTGACAAAGATATTGCATCTATGCTTAGCCTATCATGTCACTAACTGTAACTGTAACTGCTTCAACTACTTAACATATCAGTGTCTCTTGTTTTTACTTAACTACTTAAGTAATAACTTTTCTTCTCTATTTTTTACACGAATTCAGTCATGTAATTTTTTCTTCTTCTTTTCTTCCTCTTCTTTTCATATAATACCAAATGCACTTCTAGTTGGTTTGATTTTGCAGCACTATCAGAATATTTAGGTATACAATCACTATCATTTACCATATGTTTTAGAACTATACGTTTTTTCAACAATTAGCTGAACACAGCATTAATAGTAATCATTTTTTTTTGTTGGGATAAAACCCCAGTTTAGCAACTAAGATCTAAGATCTAACCTACACTCACTATTTTTTTCTAAGTTAACGTTGAACAACAAGTTCTTGAGATTTCACATATAAATTATTAATAACTCATGTCAATATTATGAGAATTACATAAGGTGTGGTAAAAATAGGCGGTTCCATTAATTTTTTTTATCAATAAAAAATAAATTTAAATTAAAGTAAAGTATGTAAAGGGTGCTTCAAGTCGTATAATTAACTACCCTTACAAGTCTTACCCAATCCCACAAATGAAATTCTTCTATACATGTTATTACATGCTCCCATATAATCATAGACATTACTCTAGTTGCATAATGGTGTCATATCTTCCTTCCTACACCTTAATTTATTAGTTTAGTTTCATTCTTTAGATTATGTAAAAACATTTGATGGTACAGTTTTGTTTTTAATCAACAATAAAAAAATATATAAATAAAAATATTGGGTTACTCCAATCCATATAAAAAACTTTTATCCATATAAAAAATTATATTAATCTATTTCTATTACTGCATCTATCTCTCTTGAAATGAAACATTATGTACATAACAATTACATTGTTTCTTTCCTCGAAGTTTATATGTTTACATGCAAAGTTCTGAGAGTTGTTCTGTCAATCCACTTCCATCAAAAATTGAGATTTTTCAGTTTATGCCTAGAGGCAATCCTTTTGTACGTCCTCACATTTACATGTCAATCATTCAAATATATGCAGATAAGTGATGAAAACCGACTCTAAGAGAATTGAATTTAGACATGATGACAATGTTGGAGATCTCACATCGACTAGAGATTAGAGTCTTTCATTGTATATAAGTGGGTACAAACCTCCACCTCATGAGCCGGTTTTATGAGGTTGAGTTAGGCTTAAAGTTCATTTCGTAACATGGTATCGGAGCCATTTCCAAGCCTATCATAGCGAGTATTTGTTGGGTTTATCAGGTTACCAACCATAATATGTTACCACGCACGAGCTGCTGTCACTCTCGAAAATTGATGGTATAGTTTATTCTATGATTTAAATTAACATATACTTTTTTTCTCTAACTCCACCTTATATTTATTTTAACGATTATCGAAATATATTTTGTCAGATTAATTTTTCTATAAAAAAATCATCATATATCATTATTAAAAGTCTAAAATTTAATATTTAACAATAAAATACATTATATAACAGTATAATGTATATTGGTTTTATTATTACTTGAAACAATTATACTAATATCTCTCATATTAACATTTCTCATATATTCATAATATTTTTATAAAATTAACTATCCTGGTTAAAACAATACATAACTCTAAACACTAAATTAAAATAAATAGAAAAGGAGATTCATTTGTCTCTGAATAAACCCAACCTTATTCTATATGAATATCAGCTAAAATATATATTTTTTTTATTAAGGTTACTGTTTTTGAAGTCTAACCTGAATCATAAGCCACATAGGTTGATCAATTGGATCAGGACCATTTTGACAAGACTACTTATATGTTGAATTTCAATATTTATTGAATTAAAAATTTAATAATTTTAATTACACATGGTTCTCGAACGGGTATTGAGGTCTAAAGAACGATTGTTCTTTTACTTCCTTCGGTCGATCACAGTCACCGTTAACTTCCTGTTTCGCCTTTCTCTTCTCGGTCGTCTGGTCTCACAGGCTGAGATGATACCTGCAGAAGACACTCCAACGCTCAAGTCAGTCAGGATGTCGGCACTCGGGTGTCAGAGTACTGTAGATAATGACGTACTTGGTTCTTGGAATTTGTGCTATTTATATTACCTTAATGGGTCTTCGTTGGTGGGCCGGATTAGGGGGTTGGTTCATGTTTAGGGTTGCCCTAAACAACTCTTAATTAAGGATTAACCCTACTAACTTGGTCAATCCATGACTCGTCATCATGGATTGGTGCGTAACCTTCTCAATGTGGTCGAGTGGTTGAGTTCCTGGCCGACTCACTGAGTCACTCAGTCGTATCAGTACACACATTATTACTGTTTATAAATAATAATTAGAATGAATAAATACAGGTGTTTTTTCTAACTATGTAGAAAAATTCCTAAACTATATAATTTAGTTCTTTTATTGATTGGTAGTATGCAGTTTGATTTCTGAATATATGGTTAAGTAAATTTTGACTACTAATTGATCTGAGTTTGAGTTTGTTAGTATAGAGGAACACTAATTATATAAAGTATCTTGTTTAATTTAATTTATTTAATTTATTTGTGTACGAAAAAGGTGTTTGGAAATGTGGGTTTGATTATAATACATTAAAGGATAATTTTAAAAATGTTTTAACAAAACGAAATAATCACCTTTTATTATTATTATTATTATTATTATTAATATTATTATTATTAATATTATTATTATTATTATTATTATTATTATTATTATAAATTAAACAAAATAGTTTGATTATACTGTTCAACTAGAAACTGATTATCAAACCAGTTCATTTACGAACGAAAACCTGTTTTAAAACAAAAAAAACTGTCACAACCAGTTTATCTAAAACTGCACAAATAGGTTAAAATTGTTTTGTACGTGTGTTTACCAAAACAAACTTATCTATATGATTCTCTTAAAATTAAACATTTAATAAGGGTAAATTTAAGTTTAACCTAACCTTATAAAATCAGTTTCTAAGATGGAAATTGTTTTCATTTATATGCTATAAATTAGTCTGGTTTATAGTTGTTATGGCAGAAACTAACGAGAGTCAGACGTCTGGTCTTCAATCAATATTGCTCAGTAAGTTGGAGACAGATGGAGAGTGCACGACTTTGTTATGGCGATAAAGCTCTACTGGAATTTTTCAAAGTGTTCCTCATCAACAAAGCTTCTACCTAGTTAACCAGTGTTCTGCCAGAAACTAGCGAGAGTCAGACGTCTGGTCTTCAATCATCATTGTTCAGTAAGTTGGAGACAAATGGAGAGCGCACGACTCTGTCATGGCGATAAAGCCATACTGTAATTCTTCAAAGTGTTCATCAAAACTTATGTCGTGGAAACCGGAAGTCCGAGTGGTCGGTTACCCAAACGACCTGGAGACCTCTTGGCGAAAAGCAGTATCCACGTCAAATTACAAGTTAAGAGTGTTAATCTCGATTAGGGATTATAAAGTGTAGTTAAGTGTTCATTGGGTCTCCCTTAATCTTTCTGACATGATAAGGCCCAATAGAGTAGTATAAATAAAAGGGGACCCTCATGGAGAAAGGTATCCTACCCTCTCAGACGTCCAAGAAGAACGTTCGGAGTTAAAGAGAAGACATGAGCCATTCGATAGGGGACATTCGGTCTCGAAAAACTTGTAAGAACATTTTGGCGCCCACCGTGTGGCTAAAAGAAAAACCTATCGAAAAATCGCATGGTAACCACCCGAAGTATGATGGAAACAACAGGCAGAATGAAGAACCGACTGTGGACCCGATAACTATGACATTGGCCATGAATAAAGAACTCGAGAACATGAAACAATAGAACAAATAAGAGATAGAAGTGTAGAACTTTTAGAGAAGGAAGAAGACATTGGTTACCTATGTTTCTAGCTTTGAAGTTAATCGGAGAGGGGGAGAAGTGAGAGAGGAGAATAAGCAAATGGAGGGACCACCTCCTCGCTATTTATAGTGCTAAAAATGGGAGGGGGGGAGAAGGCCAAACGTCATTTAAATATGGGGTGTTCAATCTAATCAAGAGGAATGACTCAGATCTACTGACTGTTCATGAACTGACGTGACACGTCAACCACACATGAAATCATGAGTAAATGATGCCACCATTCACAAACGACAATTCAAACAAAAGCATGTAGGCGACATTTGGTAAGCCCGACAGGTCTACAAAGAAGATGAATCTCCCTAGTCCTTTCGCGTGTTCTACCAAGGACCAAGTAGTCAGATCGTCGATAATATAGATAGGACACCCTGCCTTACAACCAAGTCGTAATGCTCAGTAACGTGGCACAACGCCCAACACTCGACCAAGCCGTTAAAAGAATTGATGAGAATATAAATTGTTACGACTTTTCGCTTCCCTGCATAAGCTTAAGCCTGAGAGACAAATGTTCTGCCATAAAATGGCGAGAGTCAGGCGTCTGGTCTTCAATCAACATTGTTCAGCAAGTTGGAGACAAATGGAGAGTGCACGACTTTGTCATGGCGATAAAGCCTTACTGAAATTCTTCAAAGTGTTCCTCATCAACAAAGCTTCTACCTAGTTAAAACTAGTGTTCTACTTGAAACTGGCAAGAGTCATACGCTTGATCTTCTATCAACATTGTTCAGCAAGTTGGAGACAAATGGAGAGTGCACGACTTTGCCATGACGATAAAGTTCTACTGGAATTCTTCAAAGTGTTCATCAAAACTTATATCTAATGGAAATCGGAAGTCCGAGTGGCCGGTTACCCAAACAACATGGCGGCCTCTCGGCGAAAAGCAATATCCACGTCAAATTACAGGTTATGAGCGTTAATCCCGATTAGGGGTTATAAAGCGTATTTAAGTGTTCATTGGGTCTGCCTTAATCATTCTGACAGGATCAGACCTAATAGAATAGTATAAATAAGAGATGACCCTCATGGTGAAAGGTAATGATATTTGAGCTCTGACCTAGACCACTTAAATTGACCTCATTTAACTTTAGCGTCGAAGTATCTTTGCAAGTACCCCACCCTTTTGGACATCCAAGAATAACGGTCGGAGTTGAAGAGAAGGCAAGAGTCATTCGATAGGGGAAATTCGGTCTCTAAAAATTGTAAGAACAATAGTCTATGTAAAATCTTTAACAATTCTCCCCACGTCTACAATTCCTATGAGTCTAGATATTCAAAGTGGTATGATAAATGTCTGATAGTAGGCGATTAATAGTCACATCAAATCTCGTTAGGATAAACTTGTAAGACGAAATTCAACCTAATTCAAACATACAAAATCAACAAGTGAATATTTAGTTTCACACATAACATGTAGATGCATTCGAAGGAAGTGAGCTGAAAATCCTACATTGATTACATAATAGACCAATTTATAATATATAAGTAGGAAGAATCATAACCTTATAAATCCATTTTGCGAAGATTTAAAATGATTTATTATGATGCATATAATTCTATTCCTATGCTATGAAAGATAATTATATTAATTATATCAGCTAATAAATGTTATTATGTGTTATTAAATTTAAGTATTATAAAATATTTGATTTAATTATATATTGAGTTTTTAATATTATGTATATTGAGCTATCATTTATGAATTTTGTCGTAAATTTATTTTTAAACATTACAAATTATAAATAGTATTCTACTTTTGAGTTTTTTTTACTTAACTATTACTAATTTAATCATAATAAAACCATTAAGACTTAAACGACTAGTATTTAAAACCTTGATTCAGTTCAGATATGTTTCTACACCTTTCTTATATCTCCATCCAAAACTCAACTGTTAATTACTAGAACATTGATAAAAACCCAGGCCACATTGTAGAACTCGTCACAATCAATTAGCAAATTTAATTGATAGATTCAAAATATTTCTTTACATGTCAGAAATTTGAAAAGTTGTTTAATATTAATAATATATATATATATATATATATATTATTTTCTGGATATAGATCTGGCTAGTTTCTCTAAAACAGGTTTATGTTATGAAAACAATAAATTTAGTAGTTTAAAACCTTCATAATTTATTTATATGTCTACATTATATTGACCGTATTAGTCTTTTTATTAATAACTAATAATATTACTTACTTCACTCTAAAATAAAATTAAAATATTTAGCCCTTAAATTAAAATTTTGCTTGTGATGATTTTCTACCTTTATCTGAGAACATCATGCGTGTTATTACAGCTTGCTCACATAGTTCAGAGGAGCAGAAATCAGCATTGAAAAGATTTGAACAACACGTGGAGCTTTGAGATAGAATCACCGACCTCAACATTAGTTTCGAAAATAACAAACAAGTTAAAGTGGTACATTAAAACCTTAGATTTCCAAAATATACCGTTAAAAGTTTATTTTAATTAACATTTAACTTGCTAAATCATTTGGAAATTTTAATAAAGATTGTAGAAGAATAAATTATAATCAAAATCAAAATATTGATTTTTTTATTGAATACTTACAAATCAATTTAAAATGGCTAAATTTAATTCAAGTTAGTGAATAGTGTTTTTGACATCATACTATAATTACGCATTACATTTAAAAGTTTGAAAATAACATGGAGTATTAAAAGAAGAATATAATAAAAAAAATGTTGTATCATATTTATTAATTCAGAAATATGGAAAATGAAAATAGTGGTATTAGGAAGATGTGAAAGAAAAGAATTGGTGGCCACAGCACGTGATAGAGGTGTCGGTGAAAGTGTCAAAAGAGTAAATACGGAGAAAAGCAGTGGCGAAAAATGAGTTTGCAAATCCCTCAAATACCAACTTGTCTCTGCAATATAATCATTTCCCGCGACTTTGGTTTTCGCATTTTCCACCAGCTTTCTCTCTCTGCAACTATAACTATTCTCTTGTCGTCCTAAAAACTCAACCTCATTTCGATTCGATTCGATTCAATTCAGAGAAAAAGCGATCGAAACCGTGGACTCATGCGAATGCAACAGGCGCATCTCCTTGTGAGTGTAAGTGGCTCAGATCTGGTACGGATTTGATGTTGGAGGAACTCAAGGAAGAGAAAAAAGTTAGGTAGAGGCGAATGGATTTCGGAAGATGAAGTTCTATGTATCTGCGAAGGAGAAAAAAAGAGTTGTTGCTGCATCCAAATCCGCCGCAAAATCATCCGCAAAGACAACTGCTCCTGCCGACACCGTCACCGGTCGCCGGATTTCCAACCGGACGGTGGTGGCTCTAGGAATCGTGTTGCTGATTGGCTTTGTGAGAGTAGCAGTTTTGGTGGTGGAATCTTCTGCGGCGTGCTCCACCTTAGGTAAATTTCGCTTGTAATTTTAAAATATATTTATATTTATTTTGTTTTTACGGTAACCGTTTTCCTAGTTGGGTGGGACAAGTAAAGTACATATGAATTTGAGTGTTGATAAAAGTACCACCCAATCTGTAACAACGTACCAGCAGGCCTCTTCTTTCAACTTATTTTTCAAAATCATAAACACAAAAACTTACCATTTTTAAAATTCTGTTAAATAATTACAAACTTTTTTAAAAATTGAATTGTTTGATAAAAGGCATATTTTTAATGCATTAAATATGATTTCTATAATTCCAGCTTTTAAACACATGCATTAACATTTTTTGTTTCAATTTATTTAGATAAAAAAGATCAACTAACTGGACTTATTGTAACAACATTTGCAATTTAAAAAGATAAACTAAAGAAAAAGATATTTTGATTCTTAATGATGATATTTTAGGAATTACATGTTTTGAAAACATTTGATGTTTAAAGATTTAAATTACAATCTAATTTGTAAATGTATCATATTACGCATTTATTTTTATCAGTTTATATAAAACGGATTTGTGAAGTTGATGCTTACAATTTTCAGCATCCCTTTTCCCTCTTTTTTCTATCTTTCAACAAAAAATAAAATCGAATCCTTATATAATTAATGATAAAACCATTAAAGTGAAAAAGTTGATGCTAATGAGTGAAGCATTATAATTGTTGCAGATTGCGTGGGATCGACATTTTTCGGCGGAGCTGACGCCAATCTGGTAGAGCCAATCTATATTTTTATTCCTTTCTGATTGAGCTTAATAACCAGCTTTTACTTATTGTTTGAATAACCTATTTTAATAAATTATTATTATTATCATTAATTCGTTTTAAGGTGATTTGTATAATGTTGAAATTAATATTTTATGGTTTATTTTTACAAAGTATATTTTGTGTGCAATCATCGATAATTTCTAATATGATTTGAATAATATTGGAATAATTACTTTTGCTATGTTATTTTATTAATATAGATACATATATAATTAACTATGTGAAATATTTGTTATTTTGAAGTCTAGTTATATTAAAGGAAGAGTATTGTTAGTATTGAATTTTAATACAAACACTATAAGCGAGGAGGTGAAAGAGATAACAGAATTCAGAATCTCCGCCATAGGCATGCGGGTGTTCAAAGGGATGAGACTAAAGTAAATTAATACGGCAAGATAAAATATTAGAAGAGAGAAAGGTGTGACAACAAGTGTAATCCATTGTTTGATACAAAATATCAATAAAATTTCATAAAATTGGTGAAAAAGATTCAGAGATGTATTTTGATGATAATATTTCAAAATTATGCTGAAATTGAAATTTTGTTAAACATGGCAGTAAACCGATTATTTTCAAATTGCACGTGCTGAAATTTAGCTTTTATTTGGAATGATGGGACAATAGGGATTTATAAATTCTAAACCATGTAGTTATAGAATATGTTTAATTGAGTAACCAAGAGTTTATGAGCTTTAAAAAAAAAAAAAGAATAGGAATAATTTTATTTATAATGTGTTTTAATTAAGTGAAGTTTATAATCTATTATGGTAAAAAGAAAGATGTATGGAAAAATAATGAGTAATGAGAAAATCAATCTCATATTTTACGTTAGCGTGACTTTCATTCCCATTTTTACGATGATACTGTGTGTGTATATATGCATGAAGAAACTGAGAGAAGAGCTGACCAGAGCACTAATAGAGGCAAATGATGATAATAATGCAAATGAAGGAGGAACAATGTCATTTAACGAGCTTATCAAAGTGTTGGCGTCCAAACAAGACCTTAAGGCATTTGCTTTCAAGACCAAAGCCGCGGTAAATATCGACTTTGTTTTAGCTAGTTCTTCTTAAGATAATTACGTACCATTCCAATACACTATTCCATAATTTATTGATCCACAAGAAGCTAGTTTGCAAACGACTTAAATAATATAAACATTAAGTTGATAGTTCTTTGGAAAATTTTCGATATATCTAATATGTGTTAAGCCTTAGGGATCAGGTATGTAAACTGGAAACTAAGACAAAAATTAGTGTTTAGAAATTGTCTTTAGCTCTTACATATTTCTTAATTGTTATTCTATATGTGGTTCTTCCTTCAATTGTGAACTTCCATGCAGCTTCTACTGTACTGCTGTTGTGTTGAGGACAATGTTGTTTACTATGATTGGAAAAATCCATTTGAGCTATGCTAGGTCATATTATATTTGGGAAACGGAATCATATTCTAATGAGTATGCTTGATAGAAAGCTTTAGAAATAGGAAAAACTATACAAATAACTTACTAATTTAACTGAAAACACTTAGAGTAATGTCCTTAACTATGTTGATATGTATGTAGCTATCACAGATGGAACGTGAGGTGCAATCAGCTAGAAAGAAGGAGTCACTTAATTGGCATATAGCTTCACACGGAGTTCCCAAAGGTTTGCATTGTCTTTGTCTGAAGTTGGCCGAAGAATACGTGGTAAATGCCATGGCCAGATCTCGTCTACCTTCTCCTCTACATGTCTCTCGCCTTGTTGACCCTACCCTTCACCACATCGTTCTCCTAACAGACAACGTCCTTGCAGCTTCAGTTGTTGTAGCCTCCACAGTTGAAAATTCTGCCAACCCTGGAAGATTAGTCTTTCACGTTGTTACCGACAAGAAAACTTATACTCCCATGCACACTTGGTTTGCCATCAACTCAATTAATTCAGCAGTTGTTGAGGTCAGGGGGTTACACCACTGTGATTGGTCTAAAGAAGTGAATGATGGTGTCATAGAGATGCTGGAAACTAATGATTTAATTTGGAAGCACTACTACAACAACTACAAAGAGAAGGAGCTTGAGCATGATGAAGAGGATAACAGATATTTAGAAGCTTTAAAGCCCAGCAGCCTTTCCTTGTTGAATCATCTCCGTCTCTATATCCCTCAGGTAACTAATTAGTTTTCTCTTCTTTCTTACTTTTTTTAGCTAGCCCTAACATCAAGGATTTTGAAAATGGTGTCAGCAAGCGATTTTCAACGTTTTTGTGGCCTCTTCCACCACAATATCTGCAATATATTATTAAGGAATGCTACGAGATCACTAATTTAAAACCATTCCTGTGATTTTAGTGATAAAACAAGACAAAGTCATTGATTATTCATGATTGTTTTATAATGTGAATTTTGTGGACCATCACAGCTGTTTCCAAATCTAAACAAGGTTGTATTGGTGGATGATGATATTGTAGTACAGAAGGACATATCTTTTTTGTGGGAATTAGATCTTAATGGCAAAGTCAGTGGTTCCGTGTTCAAGTCATGGTGTGAGAACAGCTGCTGCCCAGGAAACAAATACGTGAACTTGTTGAACTTTTCACATCCTATCATATCATCCAAGTTTGATAGTGATAAATGTGCATGGCTGTTTGGCGTGAATATATTTGACCTTGAAGCTTGGAGGAGATCAGATATTACTAAGAATTATCATTACTGGTTGAAACTTGTAAGTAAAATGTTGTGTGGACAAAAGCCACTGTGTGCATACAAGCAAAATGTTTTAAGTACATATTCTTGGAATAATACTTTCATAATCCATAAAAAAAAAATTATTTGACAACTTTATTTTAATAGTAATATGTTTAATAGTTTAATTTAAAAAAAAAAATTAATTAAAATATTAATATAACTGATTGAGAAATAGTTGTTTCGTTTTGATGGAGTTCTATCATTGTTAATCTTACACATTATCAGAGAAAGAAAGAAATCACAGAAGAGACTAGTGATAAGAAGAAAAATGAAAATAAACAAAATGAAGTGTTTATTGTATGAGGCGTTCATGTATTCCTTTATATAAAACGTGTCTTGTCGAGTTTTAACATGCATCAAAATGGAGCTAGCAAATAATGTTTTTCAACTTAACATTTTTCCTTCTTAGGAGTGCTTCATTCTTAATGAACAAGATCGAGCTATTTGAAATGATGATAAGTTTTTTATTAGATCAAGCAATAAGAATATTAAGATTTTATGATTTGTGATCACATGTTATCTCTCTGATTTGATTTGTCACAGAACGTGAAGTCTGGGTTGACATTCTGGAATCCTGGAGTTCTTGCACCTGCTTTAATTGCTTTTGAGGGTGAAGTGCAGCCCATAGATTCTTTATGGCTCGTCACTGATTTGGGTTATCAGCATCGATCAGAAGAAGAAACCAGCAATAGCTTAGAGAGAGTGGAAGGTGCTGCAGTTGTTCATTTCAATGGCCCAGCAAAGCCGTGGCTCGAAATTGGTTTACCTGAGGTTCGAACTTTATGGAATAGATATGTAAATTTCTCCCATAAGTTTATTAGGAAATGTAGCATTATAGAGTGAAGAAATTACAGATCCAAAGTTGATGTTGAGATAGAACAAATTATCATTATTAGAACTTTTCGTAGTTGTGGGACTTTTTTTTTTACAAATATTTTGTGTAATTTTACAAAATTTACAAAAAAAAACTTCGAAAAAAATCTGAAAAAAAGTCTCACGATGAAAATTTCTAATGATTTATACCCTATGCATGGAATAAGAGAGAAGAAGGTTTTGCTTCAGTCTCTGTAACATGCATTCATTCATATATCATCATCCACATACATATATATATATAGCACATAGATGAAACTATATATACAATACCCTGTCAGAAGCTATTGCAGTAGCTGCATTTAAGAATGGTGATCATATAAGTATGTAATGTAATAGTCTAGTAAATTATTTTGTTTTTGAAAATGATGATATTAATCGTCTTACTAGATAGCATTTGTATCTTGTTAAATTTGGATTTTAAGATTTTTTACTTGGTTTAAGTTTACATCAAGGGTTCCTTACACATTATTAAAACAAAACCTTTTCTATATAGGTAATTATTACTTTTTTTTATGCATTCTATATGTAAATTCAATCAATATAAAATATAGTATCTTTAAATCCGATTATTAACCAGTACACCAAGTCACTTTAGCGATGGTTAAAAGCAGATGTATATTTTTAAACCATTGTCTATGGGGATGTTGTAAAACAAATTTGATCATAGTTTGAATTGTCATTGTATAATTGCATAACGAGGCCAGTTGATTTAAAAAATTGTTGTCTTAAGTAATATTGGGAGTAATCTCATTATGTTATTGTTAGAGATCCCACATCGACTATAAATGAGAATATTTCATTGTATATAAATGAGTGCGAACCTCACCACATAAGGTGGTTTGGTGAGATTTAGTTAGACTTAAAGTTCACTTCTTAATAGTTATAAAGGGATTTTTTAGGATGGTAAATGACGAAGATTTCTTAGTAGAATATATACAACCTTCTTTCTTTGTCTAAAATTTCAATTTATGTATGAAATGACAAAAATATCTTTTTTTATATCATCAATTAGAAATTGTATAATGAAGCAAGGTGTCAATATATCATTGATTTTCGTAGTAAACTGTCATCTTTATCCAGAACAATAATTAATCAACCTCTATACAATATGTATTCTACAACCCGTTATAATGAATAATATAGAAAGAAACCATTAAAAATATTACAAATAATACGATTATGATTTTCGAAACGTGATGAGGAAGAATGTAGCGGCAACAAGAGAATACAAGCGGGCGGTGGTGAGTAAGAAAAGAAAAAAACGAACATGAAGAACACGAGGTCAGAGTGCAGAAAAAATGGAAGAGTAAAGTAGAAATAAATATTGTATTATTATTGTTGTTGTATTAAAAATGTACAGAAAAGGTAATATAAAGGAAAAAGAAAAGAAACAAAAGAAGCATGGGATAAAAGAACAAGGCCAAAGTAAAAGGGTTACACAAAGAACAATAGGGCCCAAGAAGAAGCCCAACAATAAGATTAACACCCTCCCTCAAGATGGGAATATATATTCTTCATTCCAAGCTTGGACTTAAGATTCTTGAAATAGGTGTCAGGGGTTTAGTTAGAATATCTGTAGTTTGCATAGCAAAAGAAATAGGAAGCAATTTGAGGAGACCGATATTAAGTTTTTCTCTTACAATATGACAATCGATCTCAATGTGTTTGGTTCTCTCTTGGAAAACCTGGTTGGATGCGATTTGAATGGCAGACTGATTATCGCAGTAGAGAGTGGTTGGTGAAGTGAAGACGAGACCAAAGTCTTGAAGAATGTAGGTTTGACCATTGAAGCTCACAAGTAGTAGCTGCTATAGCTCTATATTTTGCTTCAGAAGAGCTCTTAGAATTTGTTTGCTGCTTCTTGGATTTCTAGGAGATCAGAGACTCGCCCAAAAAAACCGAGAAACTTGTTATAGATTTTCGAGAATCAGGACAAGTGGCCCAATCTGAGTCACTATAAGCTTTTAAATGGATAAGACTACTGCTAGAAAGAAAAATACCATAACCAGGGTTGCCTTTGAGATACCTTAATATTCTGAAAGTAGCTTGTTGATGAAACTTGGTGGGTGCAGAGTCAAATTGGCTGAGATTGTTAACGCTAAAGGCAATGCCAGGTCTAGTGTTTGTAAGGTAGATTAATCGCCCAATAAGTCTGTGGTATGTTGAGGTTTTGTCTTCATTGAGAGGAATAGCTTCAATTGACGAGAGGCGAGAAGAATGCGTCATAGGTGTAGGCATAGGTGCACAGTCTTGCATATCCATTTCATGAAGAAGATCAATAGTGTATTTTCGTTGACTAAGATGAATTTCAGAATTGTTGCGGGCTACCTCGAGGCCTAAAAAGTAGGTGAGATCGCCCAAATTCTTGATCTTAAAGGTCTGGTCCAGCATGTTGGTTATATTAAGAATCTCAGCACAATCATTCCCAGTAAGCACAATAGCATCCACATAAACAAGAATAATAGTAATGTTAGTGTCATGACGTTTTAAGAATAAAGAATGATCAGCTGAAGATAAAGTGTAGTTTTGTAAAATTAAGAAAGTTGACAACTTTTCATACCATTGTCTTCCAGCTTGCTTAAGGCCATAAAGACATCGTTGAAGTTTACAAACACTGTTGTTAGGAAGAAGAAGCCCAGGGGGAGGCTGAATGTAAACCTCTTCATGCAAGTCTCCATGTAGGAATGCATTATTAACATCCAATTGTGTAAGAGACCAGTTATAGGCAGCAACAAGAGCAAGAAGGAGACAAAGAGTAGTTAATTTTGCAACTGGTGCAAATGTATCCAAGAAATCAAGACCTTCCAACTGAGTGTAAACTTTGGCAACCAAGCGTGTCTTGTAACGGTCTACAGTCCTATCTGATTTGTATTTAATTTTATAAATCCATCTACAACCAATAGTCTTTTTACCAGGTGGAAGGAAAGTAATTTTCCATGTTTGATTGGCGTCAAGAGCATCTAATTCAGCTTTCATTGCTAGCTGCCAGCAGGTTTTTTAGGAGGCTTCATTATAGTTACGTGGCTCCATATGGGATGAAATAGGAAGAATCATATGCTTAAAACTAGGTGATAAAGCATGGTATGAAACATAATTACTAAGGGGATAGTTAGAACTTACATTGTGTACAGCTGGCAAATCAGTTTGAAAATCTTCTAAATAAGTTGGAGGTCTCCTTGATCTTGTTGAACGCCGAGGGGGAGCCTCAACAACATTTTCAACATTGGTGGTGGCAGTAGTTTCAACAATATAAGGTGTAGTAGAAAAAGAGAGATCACATTTTGAATCATAATTGGGAGGCATAGGTAAAGATAAATTATTTGGACTCTGTTGAACGTCAGTAGTCAATTGATATGGAAAATTAGTTTCATGAAAAATAACATGTCTTGAAACCTCAATTTTGTGATTTTTAAGATTGAGAAAAATATAACCTTTGGTGTGATGATGGAAACCAAGGAAAACACCATGTCCAGAACGTGCATCTAATTTCTTTCTATGTGAAGTGAGAGTGTTAGAGTAGCATAAACATCCAAAAACACGTAAATTTGAAAGATCACAAAGATTACCATTTAGTTTTTCATAAGGAGAATTTTTTTGTAAAAGGGGAGTAGGAGTACAGTTAATTAAGAAAGTTGCATGTTGTACAACAAAGTTCCAAAACAAGTGAGGTAAATGAGCTTGAAAAAGTAAGGCACGAGTTACATTTAAAAGATGTTGATGTTTGCGTTCAACAATGCCATTTTGTTCAGGGGTTTCAACACAGGTGGTTTGATGAACTATACCTTAGTAGAAAAAAAATCTCTCATAGCAAATTCAACACCATTATCAGTTCTAATAGTTTGAATAGTAGTTTTAAAGTTGTTTTCAATATAAGCAACAAAACTGACTATATGATTACGAACTTCAGATTTATTGTGCAAAAAAATGGTCCATGTAAAGCGAGAGAAATCATCCACAATAGTTAAAAAATAACGGAAACCTTGCATAGAAATAATAGAACACGGACCCCAAATATCCATGTGAATCAACTCAAAAGATTTTGAAGAACAGGAACTGCTTAAAGTAAAAAGAAGCCTTTTCTGTTTAGCAAGATGACAAGTATCACAAACATCAAGCTTCTTAGCAGAAATATAAGGGTATTTAGTGCTCAAAACCATCAATCTTTCATTTGAAACATGTCCCATTCTATGATGCCACAAATTTATGTCCTTAACAGTACAATTTAAAGCAGGAACAATGAGGTGCAACAATATTTCTAACAGTAGAATGTTCAAAAACATACAACCCAACTCTAGCATCAACTAAACCAATCCTCTCTTTGGTTTGAGTGTCCTGTATCACACAGTTTATGGATGAAAAAAAAATTGTAGTTAAGATTAGAACACAATTTAGAGGTGGAAATCAAATTTAAAGCAAATTGGAGAATATATAGGACATCAATAAGGTAGAATTTGAGATTAAAAACAATAGTGCTAGAATTTTTAGCAAAAACATTTTGGCCATTTGGTAAACTAATTTGAACAGGTGTTATACTTTTGTACGTATTAAAAGCAGATAAAGAGGTGCAAACATGATCTGTTGCCCCTGAATCTAAAATCCAGTAATTTCCAGTTTTTTTTTATACTATTGGAAGCATAAATGTTACCCGTGGGAGATTGGTCCATTGCTTTGTGTTTGAGATTAGCTGTGAAGGATCCCACCTGGTTCACATGAGCTAGATTTGCAGGGTTGCTGCAGGAATGTTGCCTGAACAATTCAGACGTCACTTGATATTGTTGTCCAATGAGGTGAAAATCTCTATTTTCCTGTTTCTTTTGAGAATGCTCAGAAACAACTTCATCAGTAGTAACAACATTATTAATTTGACCAGTTTTACCATTATAGAATTTGTACCTAGGAGGGTATCCATGCTTTTTGTAACAAGTGTCAACCGTATGACCATTTCTACCACAGTGAGTACACGTTTTTCTGTTATTTTTATAAGTCCTATTATCTTGTCCAGGAAAACCGACTTTACGAAAACACACATTCTCAGTGTGGCCATTTTTTCCACAAAAGATACAAACACCAGGAACATTATTTTGATTGGAATTGACACTATTAATATTGATTACAGAGAAGTTGTTAGCCAGTTGACGTTCTTGCTGAGCCACCAAAGCTTGGGAATTGGTGGTATAGGTTCCATTAAAAGGACATGAGACTTGATGTTATGATACTGTTCATTTAACCCACACAAGAATTGCATAGCTTGATCCTCACATTTTCTTTGACTAATAATCGAAGCAACAGAACAAGTACATTTTGTTTGACAAATACACACAAGATTAGGTCTGAAATTGTCTAGCTCATCCCAAATGATTCTAAGTTTAGTAAAATATTCTGTGACTGACAAATCTCCTTGATTTAAAGAGACTACTTCAGAATGCAAGTCAGAAATTCTAGAAAGATCTCCTTGGGAATATCTAGTTTTTAAATTGATCCAAACATCTATAGCCATATCCATCCATATTATACTATGTCTAATAGGAGTAGAGACAGAATGCACTAACCAAGAAACAACCATGTTGTTACACCTTTGCCAAGCTGAATACGTTGGATCGTTCTTGGTTGGGCAGGGATGTGAACCAAGAATGAACTCCACTTTGTTCTTTGCACTCAGCACCGTCACCACTGATCTGCTCCAAGAATGATAGTTTGTAGAGTCGAGCACCGGTGACACCAAGGGGGCAACAGGATTTTCATTGGGATGTAGGTAAAAAAAGCTATTCACTGATTGGCTCTGTTGATCGGATTGTGTTTGTTGCTACGAATCTCCTTCCACCATACCTAAAGAAAAATACATAAAGAAATTAGGGCAAGAAAACAATTAAGAGAAATAAATTTCAGAGTGCACAGCAGAGCTCTTCAAAAAGAAGAACTCTAATACCATAATACGATTATGATTTCCGAAACATATAAGGAAGAATGCAGCGGCACCAAGAGAATACAAGCGAGCGGTGGTGAGTAAGAAAAGAGAAAAATGAACGTGAAGAACACAGGGACAGAGTGCAGAAAAAATGGAAGAGTAAAGTAGAAAGAAATATTGTATTATTATTATTGTCGTATGGAAAAGGTACAGAAAAGGTCATATAAAGGAAAAAGAAAAGACACAAAAGAGGCATGGGCTAAAAGAACAAGATCCAGAGTAAAAGTGTATATATTTCTCTTTCTACTTGTGCCTTTGATTTAAATCAAGTGATGAATTAGTAAAGAGATTATTGTATATTTTTGAGGTAATTATGTCGATCATGTTCATAATAGTTTTAATACTATCGACGGTGCAAATAGAGGAAGCCTAAAACAGGTGATAATGAGAAGCAAGAAGACAAAGAAAACCTAATCTCAAGCAAGAGACAGAATAGAGAAAAGGATAAAGAATGAATCATAATCAGACAAGGCAAGATGCACAAATGAGAGTATATTTTGTAAAGTGAGTTATTGTGCTACAGAAAGCATATATATAAAGCAATAAAGAGAAAAAGCAAAACAGGTCACAAATAGTAAACGAAATCCAATACAAGGCCCATTAAACTAAAGATCAACTTTATTAAGTTGAATATATTATTTTAGTGGTTAAGTAGCTTATTTACACTTTTTATTCAATTAATATTTTGTTATAAATAAAGGTGATTGACAAAACCTTTCTTATGTCTCAAAAGTAGACTTAGTTAAGTTTTTATCCCCTGTAATTTCGTTTTTTCCTTATTCTTATTATTGTTTAGAATCACATCCATAAAATTAATAGCATGATAACACGGGGGACACATCAATGCCAAATTATTAAAAAGTATTATTTTACATTATGATAGTGAAACAATATTTTTATATCTGTTAATACAAAACAACCAACACATTCAATATATATATATATATAATTTTTTAACTTAAGATTTTAATATATATTATTAAAGCGAGTTGTAAAATGATATTTTTTTTAAAGGTGTTGAAATATATTTTTTATCATAAAAAATGGATTAAAAAAACAAACATGGACTAAAAAAAGAAAATCATAAAAACAAAAAATGAAAAATGAAAAAAAGTAATGTAGATTAAAAGAGAAAAAAAGTAATATATTTCTATGCACAGAAGATAATTAAACTTTAAATATAATATAAATTTTTAATTAAAAATAAATAAAAATTGATATTATAATAACCCAACATTTTTTCAACCTTTCTTGTTTTTTTCTTTAACACTACATAAATATTATACTTTTTCAACAACCATACATCATACAACTTTGTGAATGGATGATATGTCACTTGGAATTTAAATAGACCCTAAACTGAAGGTCGAAAATTGTATTTAGAACATATTTCTATACCATATCATTTCGAACTGCACGTAATATGTATAAGTGAAAAAAATCAAAAATATCTTTAATGAAATGAAAATTAGGATTTTGATAAAATATGCATTCAACCTCTAGTAGCCGTCAAATATCCTTTATTCTTCTTTGATTAGTGAGGCAGTGCGGAAGCTTACAGACTTAAATGAAGAGTAGTCCAAGCACCTTTATTGTTCTCGTGGCTAAGCCAATGGCAAAACCTTACAGACACTGTGGCGAAAGCAACGTTGAGGCACCCCAGTGACAACAAACGAAGTTACCGGAAAAGGAGACACTTCGCAGAAGGTGAGCCAAAATTAAGAGTGAAACGATTCCTCCACCACCACACCAACAACACCTCCTCTACACCTCAGCCCTGCACCTTTTTTCAGAACAAAGAAAACAAGGGCAGAATGGGGTTTTAAAAACTTTGTTGGGTGCACATCCAAATTGATATGGTGGTGCAGGGAGCAATTGCCTTTATTTAGTTAGTGTTTTGCGTTTGAGAGTTTTGGGTTTGTTAAAACATTGGGCACAAACACGGCCCAATACATGATACCAACGTTTCAATTTCATCCCAGCCCATTCTATTTACACTCCCTTCACTCCTTATTTCTATTTTTGCTTTTTATATTTATAAATAATCTAATAAAGAAATCTAATACACAACAAGGTCAATCTTGTGTGTATATTTTGGACACCACATTATTTATTACATCCAAATTTATCTCTCTTTCTCTTTTTTATTTGTACAAATTAAACAAGTAATATTTCTCTTCCCTTACACCTTCACATCCCTACTTTTCCTACAATTTACGAAAATTAGTTTTGGAAAAGGAAACAAGTTTCCACAGTCTAAAATTTTTGTTTACATCATTAATTATTATTTTTTGTTTACATTTCACGTAATATTTGATGAGTTATGTGGACTCCACAAATATTTTCATTAAGTTATACTTCTCCAAACAGAGGCATTTTATACTATATAGTAGAGCCAACCAAAGATACAACACAAATTAATATGGTATGAGTGAATATTATAGAAATTATACATATTGGAAGATAGAGAAACAATATCATATATATAACATACTAAATGCAGATTCTAGCTTTAATTTCTTATGCTTTCCATTGGAAGAAGTTTAGCAGAGGAAATTGGAAGGGCACTCTTCAGGAAACTTAGGGATACGTATCCCACACCACCACTTGCAACCTAACCATATTCAGATGGACCAAAACATAGGGTTATCAGCTGCATCCAAAGGTGAAAATCAAGTCAGAAACATATCAGAATGTTCCTTCAATGTTGCCATAGACAGTCATCTTTCAAAACCATGAACTATATATAATGGTTGGTGGTTGATAAAAAAAATATATAATAGTTTCAAAATCATGAACTATATAATAGTTATAATAGTTCGTTAATTGTGAAACATCACAATATCTAATTTCATGTTTTAAATGTTCACTCTATATTGTAAAAGAAGTGTGTTGAAAGTATGAATCAATAATTTTATGTTTTAAATGTTCTTTTTACCGAATAAAAAATAAGTGTGTTAAAGATTTCGCATGAGTAAAGATTTTATATCATAAACTAGTTTTAAAGCAACCAAAAATATGGAGGAGATGATCACAATTTTGATGTTATTTACATTGTCATTTAGTTTTAAATAGGTTCAAGTTTAATTTTTTCTGGTTTGTTTATGGGAGGCTTATTGATAGTCATCCATTATTATCCATAGTTGTTTTTGTTTTATTCTACTTATGCATTTTTTGTTTACAAGATTTGTTTTCTCTTGTATAAGAATTGAAGCACTCTTAATTTTATTTTTTTATTTAATAAGAAAATATATACTATATCATTATTTTGTATATGAAAATTTCTTTTATTTCGGGGGATGGGGATGGAAGCTTAAATAACCAAAAAAATATTGAAAAGTAGGATAAAAGGGGTAAATAAATGAATAACTTACAAGTTCATTAGGTTGAAAATTGAAGACAAAGTCACAATTGCCTTATTCAGTTGGACTAGGAGAAAAATATTATAAAACAAGTTTTGGGGGATTGAAATCAAATTAAAAAGTATATAAGAGGTAGTCATGCCTAAAGATATCATAATTTGAACTATAATTTTTTAATCAACAATGTTCACTTTATCCCTAACTTAAACCTGGCAAATATTTTTAGACAAACAATATATATACACTCAAGTTTTTTACACCTTCATACAAATTTTAATATGGCGCTAATTAATTCATATGAAATAAAACACAAAATCTAATAGAGAAATAATGTTTTTATCAATAAAAAATAAATAAAATTCTCTCTGAAAAAAAAACTAGGAAATTAAGATATATTTAATAAGTTTCTTCTTAAGCACCATAACAATGAAAAGATATGAAAATTTTTATTTTTATTTTTTATTAATTAAAATTAGTTTTCACGTAAAAAGTTAATGATAACTAACTATTAATTTTAGACTGATGTCTAATGACTAGTTACACAAAAAAATCTTTAAATAGAAAGTGATTTTAAAGATCAAAATAATTAGTTATTATATTGATTAAATTATATATATTTTTTAAACTACAAAAATGTTCGATATTTAAAGTAGTTTCTATTATTAATAAAAGATTATAAAGTAGTTTCTAAATTTGCTAACAAAAATTTTAACTACTAATTACTCTATATTCTAAATTAGTCTTCATGAGTATTCTAGAGACTAATTTAGAATCTAAAATACTAGTAATTAAAGTCTTGGTAACTAATTTAGTTACCAATTTAGAAACTATTTTATAAACTTTTATTAATAATGGAAACCATTTTATATACCAACCGTTTTTTAGTCTCTAAATTAGTCAATATAGCAACTAATTATTTTGTTATCTCTAAAACTAGTTTCTATTTAATGATTTTCTAGTAGTGTAGCTTGTTTTGTTAAATTCCATCTTGATCTATCAAAAGATATGGATATAATGCTTCTAAAATAAAGTTAATATTAATTTTGTCTCTTCTAATTCTTAGTTGTTTCTATTTTGTACAAGTGTTTAACCTTTATTTTTACTTTTACGATTTTAGTCCTTATTGATTCTTTACATTCTCTCTCTTAAGTTAGACCTAAAATGGTGGTTTGTGGAAAAAGGTTTAGAGTCTAAATATAGAGGTTGATGAAACTTGAAGGATGGGTCAAACAACAAAGATTCCCTCTGGTGAAGAGATTTGAAGGCAATTTAGAAGTTGGAGGATTGGGCAGGAGTTTTAAAGACCATTTTGTTTGGGAAGTTGGAAATGGGCAATCTATTAAGTTCTGGGAGGACAAATGGGTGGATAATGAAGCCTTAAAGAGAAAATTTCCAAGGCTTTTCCGCTTAGTGTTTCTAAAGAAGCTTTGTTGGATAATTGTGGGGGTTAACAATGGGTGGAAGTGGAATTTGGTTTGGAGAAGGAGTCTTTTTGTTTGGGAAAAGAACCAGGTCGATCAACTTTTGGAAGTGCTGCAAGAATGTGTGCTTGATTCAGATAAAGTTAATAAGTGGACCTGGAAAGATGTCGCAAGTTTTCGGTTAAGTCAGCTTATGCTTTCCTAAAAGGAGATTCTGAAGGGGAGCATCAACATTTCTTTAAGGCTTTTTGGAGGATTAAATTTTTGCCTTTAGCTCATCTTGTTGCTTGGAGGGTGTTGGAAAACAAGATCGCAACCAAAGCAAATTTGGCCAGACGTGAGATTATGGTTGAAGATATCATTTGCAGCTTGTACGGGGAAAGAGGAGAATTTTCTTCATCTATTTTTTGGTTGTCGTTTCGCTTGGTTAGTGTGGAGTCTCTGTTACACGTGGTTAGGGTTGAAGTCAATTGATTCTTTTAATCCTCATTCCCATTTTCTACTGTTTAACTTGAGTAATGCACCTAATTATGTCAATTTAGTCTTCGGGAATGTCTGGATTGCGATGGTTAGTGAAATCTGGCATGTTAGAAACAAGGTTGTCTTTAAAGGTGGAGTAATGAATCATTAAGAGGCTTTTTCTTTGACTCAATTGAGAATTTGGTCTTGGATCACATCTAAAATCTCATCTGCTTGTTTTTCTTATTAGGATTGGTGTCTTGAACCTTTGGTTTGCCTACGCTCGATTTAGTTTTGGTTTTAGCTTGTACGTGTATGGTTTCAAGGAATCTTGGTAGAGTAGTTTGGTAGGCTTTAGAATTCTTTAGTTGGTTTTCTATTAGCTGGTTGTTTTTGGTAAGTTGTATAAGGATTGGTTCACCCATGAAATGTTTCATATTTATTTATTCATTATTGTTGATAAAAAAAAAGTTAGAACTAGAAGAGATGTACTATTTATATATATTTTGACTCTCTTTTCTGATTTAATAGAAAAAACATAACAAACAGAGAATTATTCATTGTTTTTTTTAATATGGTATCAGAGGTATTTAAAATCTATCATAACGAAATTTTGATGAACTTGTTAGATATTACCCATAATTAATATGTACTCTCACTCACAGTGAACTAAACGGCATTAAAAGCCAATTAACTCGTGATTAATAAACATAGTGGAATGGATGAAGATGAATGTGCTTACACAAGTTGAAGAGCAGTCTGGTCTTGACGTGAGTATTGATGACTGGAATCTATGAGATTTACAGGGAAGAAATTCCTGTCATATGATTGTGAAGGTGGTAAGGACTCGCACACACTTCCTGTCATATGTTGTTGTTGTTCTCTCTCGTGTTCAGCTATCTGCACCAATCATCACACCAACCATATATTCTCAGTTAACTATTTAGAACAAACACATTATATATAGAGAGACAGTCTTGGAGAATGAAGAAACCTTAGCTCGCAGAAAATTATTGTGGTTTTGCAGCTCCATTTCCTGCGTTTTTTCATGCATATCTTAGAAAAGATCGATCATAGAAATATCAGGCATAATTTTGGAAGAGTTTGCATTTGAAGTTAATTATTTGATGGGTTTATTCTGCTTTAGTTTCATATTCTTGGTCCTATTTGAATAAGTACAAGAATTACACAATCATGTTCAATATTGTGAAACTTTATGATATATGCATTTTCTCCATATGCGATAGATATTGAAATTTTCACAATGGTTAAGTTGAAGAGATGGTGTTGTTCGTATTTTGATTGGTGTCTTGAACATCTAGTATACATGAAATTTTGAAGAAATTGTTAGGTGGTATTTTTGCGGGTGGAGATTTATAAGAGCTCTTTGCCACTATCAGTTTTTATGTGTTTTGTGTAAGGAGTTTAGAGAAAAACTATTTTAGGTACACTTCGGATCCCTGAAATATTTCTATTCTATTTATTTATTTTTGGTTGATAAAAGAAAAAACTATGCATGTGTAATAAGCAAGTAAAGTAGAAATGAATAGGTTGAATTGAAGGAATGATGAGTACGTACCCGCTTTTGCATGAACTCGATATCCGCAAACAATGTCTCATGCTGAAAGAAGTTGATTGCATTGGTGTGTATAGGTCAGTTGAAAGGAATATATACAGAGAATTCTAACTTGAAGGAAAATAATTTTATTCAAGATACTAACTCAAATTATCTTTATCAGCTGCTATAGTTTTTTGACTAATTAACTCATTATAAGATACTTCATTTTCATATTGTACCTTTCTGGATCTAACTCTGCTCAAACCTTTCTCCAATCTACTCTCAAGATTCTTTAATTCCTTTAGACTTAGAGAACTAAGAGCTTCACCAAGGATGTGCCTGGAATTAATTAAGCAAGAAATTCCGGTGATCTTTTCATGAGAGAGATGTTGCCAAATACTTCAAGAAAAGCCACTCACCTGTTTAGATTTTGAATGTCTCTGATTTGTCTTTTTAACTTGGATGATTCTTGCTGATAAAACTGATATTGATAAATAGTGTAGTGTAGTTAGGTAACCTTTGTGAACAGATTACAGTATAAGTATATAACAATTTAGTGATAGGAAAAAATTACATAATTTAACTAGAACACTTAGTAGTTAATATCACTTTCTTGTTGTGATAATTAAATTATATGTTGAGAAAAACACGATGGAGATAAGGTAAATCAAGAAAAAGGTAACACAGTGAATTTATCATTCAAGATGATGGGAATTAACTCACCAAACTCAAACAGATTTTTTTTAACAAAGACTACATTATTTACAAACAAAAAATTCTCAAATTCAAACATAGAAGAACACATCATAGCAAACATTACAAGAAAATCAAGAAATAAAAATCAGTTTTAGTGACAAAAAATAATTAGTTGCTATTGTGATTAAATTATAGACTATTTTAGAGACTAAAAAAATTTTTGGTTTCTAAATTAATTTATATTATTATTAAATAGTTTCTATATTGGTATCTAATTAACTACCAAGATTTTAACTATCAATTATTTAGATTCTAAATTTGGTAGCTAATTAGATAACAATTTAGAAACCATTTAACAATAATAGAAACTAATTTAGAAACGAAAAAAAAATTTAGTCTCTGAAATTATCTTTAATTTAGTCATATAACAACTAATTATTTTTTGTTTCTAAACTTGTTTTCTATTTCATGATTTTTTTTTATGATTTTTTTTAGTGAAAAAAAGAAAATAATGAGTTGAGATTATCTATTTTGTTTCTAAATTGGTTTTAGTTTTAATTATATATATATACCCACAGAGAGAGCATTTTCTAAGTTTTCTTTGATTTACTTACTGATTAAATTTACCTGTGTATTAGCTTCAGACACAGATTCTGCATTTGAGGAAGCAGCAGATGCTTTCTTGTACCTATCGATAGTTCCTCTAACACTGCAAACAATACAACAAATAGAAACACAAAAATTTGATTAGTTAATCTGTGTTTTGCAGGTAAACCATGAACTCATCTTCTTTGACATTAACTTTAGGTGACATAGGTCTGAGTTAAAAAGGTGTAATCTTAAGATATCCCATTAAACACTGTGTAAAATATCCCAATAAAGTTCAAACACAAACTGGTTACTTGTATAACCATAGTTAGATAATACGGTATATGCAGGAAGAGACGGTTGCATGAGTTGGTGTAAGTTCACCTTTCCCTTTAATTGAAGTGTCCAAAACTCATAAAGGAAATAGTTGGGTATAAAATTGACGTGATGAATGCGAATCTTTATTCCACAAAAAGATGAAAGCAATCAAAATATGGGAAAGAGAGAAGTGATTAGCCTTTAGCCATTCTTAGAATCTGTTATCATAACGTTACTTTTAGCTACTTAGGGTAAAGAAATCAGAATAGTCTCTAATCACTGTGATGTAGAACCTCTTTCAGATATTTTTTTTTATCAAAAAGAAAATTCTTTTTCAAAGATTTTACAGTTTTCTAAATAAGCTTGATAATTATAAATAAAAGATCAATGGAGATGAAGATGGAAAACGGTAGACAATACTCTTGCTGATCCACGACTAGTTATGGACATTGATAATATCACCATATTGGTGGGAAACCCTAACCAGAGTATACTTTCCTCCATTTATGTAAAGGACAAAATTTACTAAAATGGGAAACAAATTCTGACATCCACGAAACTCTAGATATACTTATTACTTTAAATTCATTTACTTTGTCTACAAACAATTCATGATGAAAACTTTATTCAGACTTTTAAAGATATTGAAAAACGTCACCAATCCTGTGAAAAAAACACTTCATGTGTGTTGCAATGGAGACCCTAATATCTTATTTGATTTCTTCTTGTAAACTCTTGGTATTCAAATAAAAAAAAAAGGTATCCATAAAGAGAAACTGTTTTTACCAAAAAATGTATTAAAAGTTTTACAATTCAAGATGTTAAAGAAAAAAAAGAGATGCTATAACACCAGATATGTATAATATCATATACATATATATAAGTGATTTCTTTTTAAAAAGCCTCTTTCCCTCCTCCCAAAAGGTTATTTAGTTGGAAGATAACCTGGATTTGCAGTTTTTGCACAACCATGTAATGTAATCTTGTAATTAAGAATTGAACTTCTTTCATATAAAAAGGAATTGAAGTGATTGAGGTGTGACTAAAGAGTGAAAAGTCTAAAACCTAGCTCCCAATTGGGTGAGGTGCTTGTGTTATATCACCATATATTGACAAATAAGTGGAAGTAGTACTAGTATTAAGGAAGAGTCAAGCAAGAAACAAGAAGGGTTCATTGAGTGCGTGACAGCTTTGTGCAGTAGATCCTTTTAAGATTTGATGGTTGACAAGTAGAGAGAGAAATTAAGAGAGATAAAGAATGAAAGTGAGAGAGAGAGAGAGAGAGAGAGAGAGAGAGAGATAGATCGGTAAAGCTTATCACAGCATGGTGATTGAATGAGAACATACACAAGGAAGCTAAGATCCCTCACCTGCAAATCTTTGTAACCCTAAATAAAGCTTTCTCTTCATCTGATACACACGTATACACACACATATATATGATACTTTATATAGTTTCACTCTAATGTCTATATTTCTATCGCTTAAACAGATCTGCACCCTTCTAAACTGGGAAGACGTGTGAAAGAGCAACGAGTAAAAGATCTAGACAGAATGATAGATATCTCAGGGAAGACTTCGAGAGTAATTTCTGAAAATTGACACTTGTCTAAGGAATTAATCTCCTTTAATATAAATTTCTCATATATACAACTTCAAAATTGAACTTCTAAGTACAGAAGTTTGTTTATATTATATAATATACACACATATATAGAGAGAGAGAGGTAACACCAGAAAAGAAAAGAAAATAAGCATAAGAAGAAGGCCTTAAAATATAGTTGTGTAAAGATTGTTAAGATATGAAATGAGAGTGAGTGCGTTGAATGTTGGAAAGAAATGAACCTGTTGTTGGCATACTCATAAAGGCGTCCACGGCTTGAGAAGACAACAAGAGCAACTTCAGCATCACAGAGAACAGACAATTCATAAGCCTTCTTGAGCAACCCGTTGCGACGTTTGCAGAATGTAACTTGCCGATTGTTGGTGTTCTCGATCCGCTTGATCTCTATTTTCCCTCTTCCACTTTTCTTCTGAGAACACCCTTCTGATATTGCTTCGTTCGGAAACTCCATATCTCTGCCTGCAACCTACCCACTAGAAACTTTTAGTTACAAAAGAAAAAACAAAACACCTAAAGTAGATATTTACTTTTGGGTCACTTCAAGAATGGATGAAATTATTCAGGATAGCCAAAGAAGTTTCGAAAAAAATGGTCATCAAGCTTGACGATTTGTACTGAACATGTAATCACAGAAACTATATGTAATATTAAGGTTTGTTGTCCCTAAGATGAAGATATATAATAATCAAAGACAGAAGGGAAAGAAACAAGGGGTGTGTGTCTAGATAGGAAGGTAGGTAGGTGTTGTACCTATGCAAAGAGAAGAACAGTATTTGTAGTGGTTTGGTGTTATGGTACAAGGGAAGAGTGAAGAGAAAAAGGAAGCAAAATATGGAAGTGGGTTGGCCTACGAAACAGGTATTTATGGAGTGAAAATAGACCCTCCAACTCATTTACAGTCTGAAAATAATAATTTGGTGAGTGTGTTATGTGTGATGTTTGGAGAATAAAAGAAAAAAGGAAGGTTGAGAAGAGAAGGGCTTGGCCTGGGATTCACCAATGTATTAACCCTTCATATTTCTTCATGTGTGTATGGGAAAAAGGTGAAGAGGGACAATGAAAGTGTCTTTTTGAAAGTGACTTTGTTATAAGGTGGGGTTTCATTCAATGCTGATGAGAGGGACGTGAACGTAAGTTTGCACTCAAAAACTTGGAACCCTTTAGCTTCAGGTTATTGGTTCTTGGATTTTGAGTTTTGGCATTTTATCCTCATAGAATCTACACTTGTTTGTTCCCTCCAACCCACTCTCTTTCTCTCCTCCTTCAACCCTAGCCTTGTTTCAGTTTAGGACACCTTATGTTTTCACATTCATTTTTTCCTAATTAGGTTCAATAACATTATGTATTCACATCTTTCATTTTAGTTAAGGAATTCATTATCAGTTGAAACACTCTTATATAATCTTTTTGGGTTCAAAAGTTATGGTGACTTTTAACTTTATTTTAGAAAACAAAATGAACTAACATGTTGCAAAATTTCAGCAATAACTATGTTACAATCACATTAGATATAAGAAAATCAAATCCAAAATGACAAACAAAACATATTTTAATAAGTTATTTAAAGCTTTCTGAACTTAAAATTAACTTTATATCAAGAAATAGATTATTAATGTGTAACTAAATGTATAAATATTTATCTAAAATCATATATATATATATATATATATATACAGTATTTCTAACACACGTTTAAATTATTCAAGCTGAATGAATCCAAAATTCGTACTATATTTACATCGAATAAGTATATTATATAACGCTTATGTATAATAAATATGTATAAAAAAATGACTATCCCTTAAATATTTTTATTTATTGATTTTTTATTGTTGATAAAAAAATGTATAATAAATATATTTATATTAATACTACATTTGGAGATAGTTTCCGATTTAAATTAGATCATATTAATTGAAAATATTTATATTTCAAAACATTTCTATATTGAGTAAGAGATTTTTTTTTTCTTAATTTATGATATTATATTAATTAAGTCTGTCTGAAAAAAAAATCATAATTTCAAATATCACAAATTACTCTCAATTCAAATTAATTTATTTTTCAATTTTTTTTATTTAGATAAGGTAATTTAATTTTTTTATTATTATTATTTTAGTCTGAATCAAATATTTCAATTATTACTAAATAAAAATAAATTTTTTAATATTATTTAATAATTGAAGTATGTGTTTTTCAGTTGATATAAATGAAATTATATCTTTTAACAAAAATTTGTCAAAACTTGTTTAACTGATAAGAGTTTTTTCTCCATTTATTGAAAAAATTTCATCTAATTTTGTAAGAATTTTTTTTATTTAGGCGCAAACTAAATTTTATTATTATTAATTACTCATAAAATATTATAAAATATAAAAAAATTATAATATATTTATACATTTAGTTACACATTTTATTATATTAATAAATATTTTAAATTTTGTGATGGATTTTATGACGAAAAAAAATTATAAATATTTTTTAGTTACAAAAATTAATTAAGAATGTTTATTTATTAATTCTACAGTTCTTTTTAACGGAATCCTTTGGTGTAGAAAATAGTTATCACAGCATCTATTAAAAATTTCATTATAAAATGGAACTTTTTTCAACGTTTTTACAATTTTTTCCATTACAAAAGTCCATTGCTAATTTTAATATTTTGAATGACTTGGTTAATTGTTAAGTTACCTCTTTAGACCTTGGCTTGAATTAGATTAGGTGTTAAAACATTTGGACCACAACGGTGTGACCTCAGATCCTTATGACACGTATATTGTTAAACATTGCATCTACTTTTGTTGAATTAATTTGTATTTATTTTATTAGGAATTAATTGTAATTACGAAATAAGCAAGTGTTGAGTTGAATTAATTAAAAAAAACTATTGAATTTAAAATTAAAATTAGTAAAAGCATGTTGAGGGAAAATAAAGTTGATAAATGTTTTATAGAAATAGTGTCAATTCTTAACATGCTTATCTTTACGCTTTAGTAGCCTCTTTATTATGTTTTTGTTAAATTCAAATATAAGAATGCAGTTTGAAATGATTATCACCTTTATCTTTAGAATATCAATATTATTATTATTATTATTTCTTCGTGTATACATTTTTTTATTTGTATGGCAAAAATTAATATTTTTGTATAACTAAATGAAATTAAGTATCTTAAAATAACTTTTTAACAAACTTATTCGAATAAGAATATAAATATGACTTTTGTATATAATTTAATTATAGAAATATTTTAACTTTTGAAACTTCAAACTTAACATAAACTAAGTAATTGATTAAACCTTGTAGTAATATAGATGTGGACCTAAATCTAGAGCACAAGCTTTACGTCACAGAACTATATAATGTATCATGTTCTCACACGTAAGATGTATGTAAGCTGAAACACCCCATATTATATATACACACACACTTTTAAGTAAGCTATATAAGTTCGAATTTTATAAGTGAAAAAATATATAATTAAGAAAAACTTATATACTAAAAAGTAGTCAACCAGGTTTTTTTAATATTTTGCAGTAATGATATGATATTAAAAATTATTAACCAGTGTTAATGGAAAGTTATAAATTACAACTTCTGCTTATAGGATTTAATTTGAGGGAAAGTTTTATGACATAACCAAGTTTTCACACAAAATATGATATAAGAAAAATTATTTTTTTTATAATAAAAAACGGAAAAAAAAACAACTGAAAAACGAAAAAATATTGGATTTGCGTCATGAAGCTAATGAGAAAAGTGTGGAAGCAAAGTCCATTTTGTGTCGGTCAGCGAAAGCGACACAAATTGCACAAACCAAGTCGATGTAAAACAGACACAAATATCACCTGTTAAGCTGAAAGTAAAAAGCGACGAAATATCATCGGTCCGCCAATGCAAAAGAAATAAAATAAAAATTAAAATTGGACTTTGTGTAAGCCTATTCGATGCAAACTATGTTAAAAAAAATCTTGTGTGGGTCAAATTAGAAACTAGAAAAAAAAATAATCATTTCTCCTGCATTTCTTTTCTTCAGCAAAACCATTCACCATTAAGAAAAAATCACAAACAACATAAACATGATAAAATAAACCATTCACCATTCATATAAAATCATACGCAACATAAAATAAATCATTCACCATTCAGATAAAACCATAATCAACATAAACAAAAAAAAAATAATGAATCAAAACATCAAAAACAAATTTTGAAATTTTTTAAATTATCTTTCGCAAATTAAGTAGAAGAGAAAATGGAAGTTGGAGCTGAAGCTGGAAGTGCGACGGGTGCAGCGGTATGAAGAAGAAAAAAACTTAACAACAAATTTCATAAAAAATAAACAAAGAGAAGAATGCAGAGAAGACCAATGACAGGACTGCGACGACGAAGGCAGTGAGAGCAGAGGCGGAGGCACTATGGCGACGAAGAGAGTGAGGTGCAGGAAGGGCCGAGAAATGCAGTGGGGGCGGAGGCAGAGGAACGACGGAGGCAATAGGACAGAACTCATCGGGGCCGAGGTAGTGAGGGGCGGAGGCTGGGGCTTGGGGCTCGTTAGTGAAGTGAGAGAAGAGAGAAAAAATAGGTCTAAGTTTTTAATTTGGGAGAAAGTGATGCGGGAGAACGAAATTTCGCTATATATTAAAGATTTTGCATCGGTCTTGCCCGACACAAAAATGGGAACCTACTTTGTATCGGTCGTGACCGACGCAAAATAAAAAAAGACTCCAAATTTGCGTCGGCTAAACTAACGCAAATCTACAATTTTGTGGTTTAATTTTTAACTTAAAATTTCATTACAAATATAATTAATAAATATTACACATAAATTTATATTTTTATAAATTATTTCCAAATAAATAAATCAACTAAATTTAATGGATATTTAATTCACCATTTTCATAATATTTTGAACAATTAATTAAATCTCAATAAATTAAAATAGAAATTTAAAAAAAATAATTTAATTCACACAACAACAAAAAAATAAACTAAATATTGTATTGGAAAAATATTCAATGTTTAAGAACATTTAATGTTAAATTTGTTATTGTTGAGAGATAAATTGATTCTTCTTCATTTATTCTTTTTTAGAAAGACAGCTTGATTGAAAGTATGATATAGAAATGCTTTGGAAAAATATATAAAATTGTTTATAAGTGCTCATTGATTTAATATTAATTAACTAAGAACAAAAAATATGCTGATTTATTTCTTCTTGAAATTTGAAAAAAAAAAAAAAGCTAAGTAGTCTAAATTTCCTATAATGACATATTTAAGAACTAAGCATAGTAAAATTACTACTTGTCAAAAACATATTATTCATGCAATCAAGATTGTTGCTTAATAGAGGTTAATGACATACAATAATAAAAGAAGCTAAATCTATGTAGTAATCTAACAATTAAGAATTAATTACTCACTCACACTCAATTTTAATGTTTGTATTATATACTTTGTGGATAAATTTTTAAAATGACATTATGTTTCATTTATGAGAAGTCAACTCTTTTGAACCACAATGGAAATCCAGGGAAATCTCGATTTGAAAATAAATTGTTCCTTTATCATTACAAATATTATGAGACTCATATTTTCTTAAAGTTACCTGTCAAAGGTTTTACTCTAATTTTTTCTTTTCTTAATTGCTTCTTTATTTTTAAATAAATCCATTAAATTTTACATTAATTACTTCATATCAAACTTATATCCCGAAACTTATACATATTTTATATTTTATATAAGTATTTTTTTCTTTACTCAATTATTATTTTTCTATTTTTTTCAATTATTTCTTAACTTTTTCAAATAATTTTTTCAAATATTTTTAATATTAAATACTTTAATCAACTAAATAACTTTAATTTAATTACTTATATTAAAGTTTAAAATTCACTTTAAAATAAATTATTCAAAACTAATATATTTATTAAAATATTATGAATTTAATAAATTTAAAAGAATTTATTCTATACACATAATAAAAAAAATCAAAAGGTGATGTCTATATGTCGGCCTAACCAACACATTAAATAATTTTTTTTGGACATATAACATCAACTATCACTACAAGAAAATCATGAAATAGAAACTAATTTTTAGAGACCAAAATAATTAGTTACAATAGAAACTAAAATAGAGACCATTTTAGAAACTAAAAAAAAGATTGGTTTCTAAATTAGTTTATATTATTTTCTATTATTGTTAAATAGTTTCTAAATTGGTATCTAATTAGCAACTAAGGTTTTAGATACCAATTATTTAGTTTCTAAATTTGGTCTCTAAAACCTTGGTTGCTAATTAGA
>Ga0123342_1000952_pt1 | contig 48335 bp, 26 predicted proteins | sample Turbeawhitnodule_FD_89960 | JGI IMG/M metagenome (GOLD analysis project Ga0123342, IMG submission 89960) | Root nodule microbial communities of legume samples collected from Mexico - Turtle bean Mexico white nodule | ecosystem: Host-associated > Plants > Roots > Nodule | place: Mexico: Nepantla...
AAAAAAAAATATCTATATAATAAAATATATATATATATATATATATATATATATATATATATATATATATATATATATTATACCTATTGTGGTGTCATATTTGCATTATATCCATGGATCCTATAAAGAAACAGGAATACCAACAGGAAGAAACGAAAACGAAGTATGTGGTTTGTACACATAGACCTCTTGATGTTCACATACTAATGTTTTATATAAAATGATTTTAAAATTCTGAAAACTTAGAATGTTTGAAATCCTTAAATTTTACAGAGTAAATATTGAAACCCAAAATTCTTATAGATTTGAATGAAACTAATGAAGTCATCAAGTGGTTAATCTTTGTAATTAGCTAAATGGTTTATTTCCACCAATTGGGTTTGGTATGCTGCAATGAGTTGATAATGTCTCCTAGAATAATTGGGCTATAGCACAATAGACAAATTCTTCCCTGAACCTGCCACCCCATATTTTGAAAAATTACAAAATTGTTAATTCTGAATTCGGAGTGCAAATTCAAAACCGTCTCTTCCGATAAAATTTTGGATTGGTGCATCTGGTAACCTTCTGCCTAATAAAAAATGTAGAACATCATCCATAATTAAAATATTCATTCCGGATTTAGAATTCATAATTGAAAATAATCATTTTGGATCCATCCATTCCTAATAAAAATTAGGTTTTCGAATTCAACAATCTGAAAATTAACAATTTATGTAAACTTTGTTTCTGGAATACTCCTCATCTGAAAAACAACATGATTCACTTCTATCTGAAAAACAACATGATTCACTTCATTGATGAATTCGTAACACACTCCTAAATATCAATTTCAAATAAAAGGTGAAAGTTAATTTTGGAATTCGCAAAATTGTAGGGGTGTAAGAAGAAAAATGTACCGTAACACACTCCTAAATATCAATTTCAAATAAAAGGTGAAAGTCAATTTTGGAATTTGCAAAATTGTGGAGTGCAAGAAGAAAAATGTAGAGGTGCAGGAAGAAACTGTCTCAAATGCATTGAGTCAACCACTTAAACTAAAGGGAGAGAGATAAGAGTATTTTTTAGCCCATTACCCCTAATTAAAATTTGACTAAATCAGTAATACAGATAATAGTATTCAGAATTAAATTAGAGAATTAGGATTGAGCCATGTGGGAAAATTTGATAAGAATGAAAAGAAAGCAAGAGCATAATTTTAAGGACAATAATTTAGATAAGTGTCAAATAGTGTACCAAAAATATAGAAACATAATTTTTTTTTGTGTTGTTTGTTAAGGTACCAAAAGTCCTAGGATGTGTCCTGAATAAAAGTGGTATTAGGTATTTGGAAGTAATTGTTTGTAGGATGTTGAACTGAAATGAAACTAGGAATATAATCAATGGGTTGGTGATGCAGTTGGTGGGTGTGTAGTCACTGTAATAGGCCATTGCAAATTTAAAATAATGTCTCTAAAATTTAAAATAATATTTATATATGTATTAATTTGATAGAATTAATGAAATTAATATATTACTTTTTAATATAATATAAAAAATTCAAGTATAATTTTTAAAATATAAATATTTTTTTTAGAAAAATTAGTTAAAAGGTGAAGTTAGAAAATTTGGTAAAAGGGACCATCTTTCTTCTTTTGGTATGACACAATTTTTTAATCACCGAATCTCTTCTAGAAGAGATTAATGTTTAAAAATATGATAAAATAACTTAAAATTTAGCTTAAAAAAATAGTGTATACTTTTTAACTTTGCTTTAATCATTCTTTAATGCGTATAAACATGGTAATTATGTTGAGTAAAATTGAGTAGTGGTGAGTGTTTTGAGACGTTCTTGGTTTGAAAGTTAAGTGTGTTGATCCAATATAGATTTGTGAGGTTGTCTTTATGTAATAGGTTGTTGTCTTTACAAATCTTGTTACAATATAACATCTTGAAATTTAGTAATTATAGTAAAAACTATCTTAAGAAATTAAAGAAAATAAAAACTTATAAATTATCTTTGAATTTCACACTTAATATCTCTTCACATATCAAAACACTTTTTTTTTATTAACAAGTGCATTCACATATTCAGATGGCTAAAGCATGTGGTGAAACGGTATTATAATTTTTTAAAATATTTTTTTTTCACATGTTGAAATTAGTTTTTTTCTCTAGTTCAAATAATTTATAAATTGATATTTAATTAGTAACCAAAGTTTTTCTACCAAATTTAGAGTCTAAATAATTGGTAATTAAAACATTAGTTTTTAATTAGATATCAATTTAGAAACTATTTAACAATAATAGAAACTAATTTAGAAACTAATTTTTTTTTAGTTTCTAAAATGATATCTAATTTAGTCATTATAGTAATAATTATTTTTTTTAAAATTAGTTTTTATTTCATAATTTTCTTATAGTATAATAAAAAACTATTAAAATGAGTATTTTTTTAAGTATAAACTAGTTTATTAAAATATTTCACTCATCACTTACATATTTAACTTTTTCTTTTATTTGTATGTTTGTATAAAGTGAAACCTTCCATTAAGAAAATAAGAAGGGTGGCATTAGAAAGTGGAATCGAATTATGGGTAATGATTGACTTACATGGAAGCTACAAAAGGAGTTTGTGCATGCAATTATGTTTTTGAGATGAATCCATTGAAAAGTAGAAAAAGTTTATTATGAAAATAATGAGGAGAGAATAAAGGTGTTTTTGTTTCAACACAATTATATCTTTCAACGTAATGTCATCATGCTCCATAATCTCCAATAACAACTCAAACTTAATCCACATTAAGAATAATAACAACTCAAACTTTATTCCACATTAAGAATAAGGGTAAACATATTATCACATAACATACAAAGGGGGAATTATAGAGAAGAAAACTGATCTCATATATATTGAGAAAACAGATTATACTATGAAACTAATATATAAATCAAATAGTTTTTAATCAATATTAGGACTAAATAAAATGAATATAATAATAAAAATAACTTATCAGAATTAAAAAAATATTAATTAATTAATTATGAAAATATAATATTTAGTTATTAAAAAATAATTATTTAAAAGAACAGATAAAATGAAAGTGTATTCATGGTTCTTCCTCTTAGTGTGAGAACAAAATGTCAAAATAAAAGAATGCAAGCTCAGAAAAATGACTATGTCTTGAAGAAAGCAAGCATGAAATGGTATGAAAAATTATATTCTCTTTTACTAAGCTGTTGATGCTCCATAATATAGGAAGTTAGTAAGAATACATTAGGTCTTATATTTATCAATACAAAAATATATTACCTTTAAAAATATATCCTATTTTCTTTAAAAATAGAATGATCACATTATAGAGATATTATAGAGATAGCAAAGCAATTCGAACAAGTATGTGACTCGCGATCCGTTGAGAAAAAATGTCCCTCAAATGAGGGACAGACTGCCTATTCCAACCTGTTGACGCATTTAGACTAGCTTCGTATAATCCACAATCCACACAGGCCAAGTGGGAGATGGGGGGCTGACCCGTATGACCCGCATAACTTAAAATTCTAAAAATTTCTTTCTGTACTCCCATATTTTTTCATGCAACCTCATATTTCACATTTCAAATTTCTATTCACATCTTATTACGAATGTGTCGTGAGAATAATATTGTAAGACCATTTACCTAATGCATCTAAATAAAAAAAAATTAAATTTATTATTATTAATTTTTTTAAAAAATATTTCTTATGCAGTAATAAACTTAACAACGGAGTGAAATTTACCTCTGAGATGAGTCACATTTATCATGATGGATTAATCTTAATCAATTATTTAACTAATTCTCAGCCATAATTTGCATAGTAGGTTAGAAAAAGACTACAAGAAGGTGACGAGGGAGTGAGTGAACTAACACACAAACAACTTGTTTTATTATCTTACCATTTTATTTGATTGACATGAACGATCAAACACTAAAAAAAGTTCAGAAAAAACTAGGTTTACTCATATCCTCTCTAAATGTCTCCAATGTTACCAAAAACCTTTAAATCTAACTCAACCTCATAAAATTAACTTATAAAATAAGATTTACATCCATTTATATACTATGAAATGTTGTAATATTTAATCGATGTGGAATTTATAAGAAGAGTAGGGTTCAAATTAATTAACCTGTTGAAGTTGAATGTCACATTCACTCACCACCACCATAATCAGTGAGGTTAACCCAAAAAACAAGGGAAGGGTTTGGGGAGAAAGAAAATGATATACCAAAAGTGGATAATGTTTTTGCCACATATATGATTGATTGATCCATATTAGGGTTCATTCCATGCAGAGCTGACACACATGATCCAGTTGGTTGGTGGACTGTAATGTGTGTATTTTAGCTTGTGACATCCATTGGGTGAACTGTAAAAAGCCTATTAAGCCCCAGCTAGCTAGATAAACATATGGTTTTGAGAAAAATGAGAAAGAAGAAATGGAAAATGGATAACCGATTAGTGTAATAACAGATAATTGTTGTTTTTGAAATGTCAGTTCAAGTTGTATAACGATATTTAACGTAAATTTATAAATTTAACCGATTAATGTAATGACAGATGATTGTTGTTGTTTAAAATATCAGATTTCAAGTTCTATAACGACATCTAACGTAAACTTATAATGAGATGAAAGTAGAAAGCAATAATTGATTGCATGATGTGAGTTTAAGAAAGAGGGTACGTAGATAGAATAGATGCATAGAATAGAAAATGGATGCAGGAAAAGAATGAGGAGGGAGAGTGATAAGAGGTTTGTGTGGGGACATGGTGATTAGAACAAGTACTTCACCATCAATGAATTTGAGTTGAATTATTGCAGAGAGCAAGTTGGTGAGTGGACCATCCTCTACAATTACGCTAACTCATCTATCTGTCAGCTACCTTTTCAAACTTTTCGATAAAGATACTCATTCCCATTGCACAAAATCTTATAATGCACTTCTTCATTTTCAATATATTTTCACACTAACACATATCATAATTACAACTTATCACTCTGCAGATATCATAATTACAACTTATAACTTCATTGGGTGTGAAGATAAAAAAGTGAGAGTTAACTAATAACATGTTAGAGATAGTTAAATTCCTTAAAAAGATAGATTATTTCACTATGTGAATGAAAAAGACTTTGTTAAAAGAAACAAAATTCACTTTTAGTGATTTGTATACTGATAGATTAGTCTCATGACTCTTAACTATGATGCAAGATACTTCATTCTTAGAAAAAAAAAGAAGAGGAAAGTCACAGAAAATGTGTCATTGAAATCCAATTCTATATATATAAGTTTAGTCCATGACAAAAGAATGTCAGAAAAATTTTATTTTTCATCATATATACCAGTAAAACATCTATTATTAATGATTAATCTCTACTGAAAAAACACAATGATTAATTTTAATATATCTTTTCTTTGAATCACATTTTTCTAATTTTTCCTCAGCCAATTCTCCCTGCAACACCAGATCAACCATGATCTGGGATTCTTGTGCTCCAGATGATCATATCCGAAAGACATATCTCAGTTCTAAATTTGCATATTCAAAATTGTTTTATTTGTGTTGTGAATATAGATATTCGGTATCCAAAACCGTCTTATTTGTGTTATGAATATAGATATCCAGAAAAATAAAGATAAAACAGACATTTTCTCTGTGCTGTGTTGGGTTGAGTCACAATTGATCCAGGAAGAATTAGCCAAATTAGAGTATAAGACTTTGTTTGAAGAGTTTGAGTTTTGTTGGACACAAAGTGTTACTGAAAATGTTGTGTTACACTATAATGAAGTGGGGTATGGGGCGGGCACGTGTGTTAGAAACATTTTTAGGAGTGATGACAGTGACATAGCTATCATCAACAAGAAGTCATTTGTGGAGAAAGTGTGTTGAATTAAGGAGGTGTAGATAATGTGTCCCTTCAAGATAGCAATGTGAATATGTGGCCATGGGATCCATCTAGCAACAACACCTAAATCCAGGAGGAAGAAGAAATTTTCAGAATGAATCAGTGAAGAGGTTAGAGAAGAAAGGGACATCAATCATCGTCCATACATGCTTCCATCTTTTTCCACACTCATCAACTTTTTCGCATGCAAACATCTTAAGGGTCAGTCTCTGCTTTTTGACCATAAATAAAGCTAGTTTATGAAACTGTGTAATATTAAAGACTAAGGACTTCTACATACACTGGTTGGTGGTTTTGTCTAATAAAACTACGTAACATGGAATTGGTATAGTGTAGTGGTAGCAGTAGTTGGTTGATTTTGACACTTGGTCTATTTGATCAAACACAATACTGCACCAGTTTCTTTTACGTACTTCCATCCCTGCTGCCACATAAAGTCCCAATTATGGTGAATCGATCGAGGTCTTCAAAAACTGCTGCAAACTTTTAATGTGCCCAAGCTCACCCCCATCTAGTATTATTATTTCACCACCATTCTTTGAATTTGAATATATTTTCACACTGTAACTTTGTCCTAAGGGTTGAATAATACTTCTATGATTTTATGTATAATTGCTGATATATGATTTTATGTATAATTGCTGATATATGATTTAAGGGTATAATTGCTGATGTGTTCGTCGTCTTTAAATCTAAATTAAACTTTAATATCATCTGAGGAGTGAATAATAGAACAAAGTATGTTACATGTTAAGAAATCTAAATTAAACTTTAATATCATCTGATGAGTGAATAATAGAACAAAGTATGTTACATGTTAAGAAATCTGAAAGTTTTAGTAGTTTGGATCCTGAGATCCAGGGGTGAAATGTGAGTTATTCTAGATATTTGTGGGAAAAATAAAAACTAGAAAAAGAAAGCAGAAACAGCTGTTCACAGTTTACATTGTGACCAAACCATGGAACTAAGATATTCGGTGCACGTTTGGCTATGAGCCAGTGACCGTTGGATTGGTCTTCGATTGACTCACATAGTTGATGATGGCAATGATGAAAAATCAATATCCAGGTGGGGCCCTCTGAACTTAACTATTTTTGTGCCAGAACTTGTTAGGTGTGATCTTGGGCATAGTTAAAGCAAGGGAATAAAATAAAAGGAAATAATATTAGTATGCCAAAGAAAAATTCTAGAAAAAGTAGCATAGTGAAATCCTACTCATTTAATGGTAACTGAAAGAAGGAATTTGTATGGTGCAACTGCAAGAAGTGAGTGATGAAGATCAAAAGTGGTTTCCATTTAATTGAAGTGTGGCACTGCAAAGGGCAAAAGTCTTGTTCTGTGTGGCTGTGAGGAAGGGATGCTTTGCTTGATGCTTGGAAAAACAAAAACAAAAGGCATGAAGATGTGATGCTCATTTTTCTAGTTTTAGTTTTATCCACAAGCTTTGTTTTGTGACTTGTAACCTTGTAACCTATAAACCCACACAACCTTAACCTCCACCACCCCTCTTCTTATTTCTCACTCTTTTTCTTTTGTTTTGTTTCTCCAAGACATTGGCTTTGGAAGGATTCACCACATTCCTCACCACCCTTTGTGTCCTCCAACTTCTCTGCAAGATTTCCTCCCTTTCTAGGCCCTTGTCTCACGGTACACGCATCTGCCTCTAAATCTTTGAGCTTTTCATTCATTTCTTTTTTGTTCCTTCAAAATCTCAACATGGGAATCCGTGTTTTGGATCAAGCCTTTGATTCTTGAAACACAACTTGTCTTTCAAGTTAAACTTCCCATCACTGCAGCAACATATGTGTCTCACTCCATCATTGTTGGTAATTAGTATTGCTTCACATTCACCACTTTTGTCATCAATAAATCCACTCAACTCATGCAAAGGTGTTAGTCTTGTTGTGCTTTCACAGTTATTATACTTGATGTCTGATTTTTCTTTTCAAACATAATGGCTGTGATAGTTCCACACCTGTCATAATGCCATTCAGGAGCATAGTGCGTGAGCTCAAGGAGATTGGAGAGGGTATCAGCAACATGTATAGAAGAGGGGGAGAGGGAAAGCATGTGCATCGCCATGGAAAATCTCACATTGCACCAGAATGTTCCCTACCATCCTCCTCCTCCTCCTCATCATCATCATCTTCTTCTTCTTCTTCATCATCACAGAGTCGGTGGGCTAACTTACCACCAGAGTTGCTTTTAGACATAATTCAAAGGTTGGAAGCCAGTGAAACCTCCTGGCCTTCACGTAGAGCACTTGTGGCATGTTCCTCAGTTTGTAGGCTGTGGAGAGAGATAACAAAGGATGTGGTCAAGATACCAGAACAGTGTGGTTTGCTCACTTTTCCCATATCACTGAAGCAGGTAACTTTAACTCTCTTCACAATCTCTTGTTATGTGATGGATATTTATCTTTTTCTGATTGGTGCCTTGATTCTTGTAGATGTTTTTCTGTATTTGTTTTTGGCAGGGTTAGTTTTTAGAGTAGTTGTCTAGAAGATTTGTGTTTAGGTTGTTGCTGCTTCTTTGTATATGATTGGATCATCTAAAGTGTTTCATATGTATATATTTTTTATTGTTGATAAAAAAATGTGATGGATATTTATACTTTATTTACTTCAGGTTTGGTAGCCCAAGATACTAATATGAGATTTTTTTGTTGTTGATCCCTTTCGTTTATCAGCCTGGCCCAAGAGACTCACCAATCCAGTGTTTTATCAGGAGAGAAAGAGTGTCTTCAACATATTGTTTATATCTCGGCCTAAGCCCTGGTAATTTCTGTATTCACATAATTTATTCTCCACTTGTAAACAGTTCTGTAAGAATTTCAGTAAAATATTGAGTTTTTTCTGTAATCTAAAATCAGACTTCGGATCTTGAATCACCCTCTGAGGATCTTTTGTTTGGGTGGTTTCTTCCTTAGAGATCTTTGATCATGTTATGTTTCTGGTGAAGCATGACTTCCTAAGTTTTTATTCAGGAAACTTTGTTATGACGATTATAGGTTGGATCATTGCTTTGGCAGGATAAATTCGTGATGATAAAAGAAAAACTTTTTTTTTCTTGTTGTATAGAACTTGTACTGACAAATGAAGATTCAAGGATATTTGCTATAAATGTAAATGTTGCAACGGTGATGAAATTTGATAATATCTGTGTTCACATAGTTTATTCTTGATTTGGAAATATTTTTGTTAGAGTTTCAGAAAATATACGTGATTCCTCTTCGAATCTAAAATCGATATATTGCTGTTGAAACACCCTCTTTGAGGATCTTTTTCTGTGTTCGGTAGCTTCCTCTTACAGATTTCCTTGATCATTCTGTTTTTAGTCTATGCTTTGCAGGAGAAATTCTTCATTGTAAGATTTCCCTTGTTTTTCTTATTGCAAAGCACTTCAATTGAGGGTGATGATTCAAGGCTATTTGTTATAACTTATAAATGTACTCTAACAGTGGTTAAGAAGATGGGATAGATTTTTATATGGACAAAACTTAGATGTAGTTTCTTTAGGTACTTTTAGTTCTATGCTCTAATCAGACTTGAAGCTTCACCTCAGAAACTTATGTACACCTTTAATACAATTTTTTATTCCATAGATTATCCCAAACTTCAGTTTTGATGGGAGAACACTAGCAAAAACACCTGAGAAATTGCATCTTAAGTTTTGTCCTTTTTTTATTACCTAGTATGAAAATATACTCTTGATTTGGAGACTTGTTTAATGTTCTAGTTACCATTTGTTTCATGTGCTCTTTAAATCACCTATTGGAAGTGAACCCAGTATGCTACTTCTGAGATATGTTTGACTGGAATCTGCTTTCCTTTTCAATTTCTATTCTTTCGTTGCACTTTGTGTGAGAATTGTATTTTTGTATTTGCAGCACTTTCTGGTGATATGAGCAAACTGTTACTGGCAGCAAAGAAGATTCGAAGGGCAACATGTACAGAATTTTTAATATCATTGGTTGCTGATGATTTCTCTCGTACTAGCAATACTTACATTGGAAAGTTGAGGTTAGCCTCACATCTCTCTGCTCTTATCTTCATAACTGATAAACTATTCTGCTTTCTACGGTTGACTTGATCTGTAAGCAATGAACAGGTCTAATTTTCTGGGCACCAAGTTCACAATCCTGGATGGTGAGTCCCCACATGATTCGTCACTTCCATTGAACTGCAAGTTGCAGCAAAGAGTCCATCTGAAGCAGGTACTTCCAAAGGTTGCTGCTGCTAACTACAAAGTGGCAACAGTGTCTTATGAACTCAATGTCCTCCGAACAAGAGGTCCAAGGAGAATGCGGTGCACGATGCACTTGATACCCATATCTGCAATCCAAGAAGGAGGGAGTGCCCCAACTCCTTTAAAGTTTACAAATTATCTTAATGAGCATGTATCTACCACCACCACCTCAGACTCAAAAGGAAGGAAGCCAGAAGTTGTTGAGTTTGACACAACTGACACTGAAAATACTCAAGAATCAAGCCAGAGGGCAAGGGAACCATTGGTTTTGAAAAACAAGGCCCCTAGATGGCATGAACAACTGCAATGCTGGTGCTTGAATTTCAAGGGAAGGGTTACAGTGGCCTCTGTGAAGAACTTCCAGCTCGTGGCAGCTGCTGAACCATGCCAAAATGTTTCAGCTGCTGAACAAGAAAAAGTGATACTACAATTTGGAAAAATTGGGAAGGACATATTCACCATGGATTACCGATACCCCCTCTCAGCTTTTCAAGCCTTTGCAATATGTTTGAGCAGCTTTGACACAAAACCAGCTTGTGAATGATTGATCACGACTTGTCCCTACACCATTGTGGACAAATAGTTCTGTTGTGTCACTCTTCCTTGACATAAAATGTACATATTTTCGTAAGGAAGGAGAGAAGAAGCTGGATCAAACAGCTCTCATTCTAATGAGTACTTTAATTCTGCATGCACAAGTTTAATTTGTGTAATGCTATCTTTTAGGATTGATGTTTAATGGCAACTCTACTGTAAACAAGTTTGTTAACTTAACTTCCTCGAGCATCAACCACATAAAAGAACAGAACCATCTTCGTGATTTTCTTATAAGTTAAATGTACAACTCAATAAAAATATCACAGGACATAAATTAAAAATGACAAATTACATGGTGTGGATGTTGTTAACACTTATTTTTGTTACTAAGAGTGTTTGTTACATTATTCCACTGCACAGTTTATTTTGGATTTTTGAAGGGAATCTGTGTGCTTGTTTCTTCTTCACCTTACTTCAATGTCTTCAATGTCTTCAATATCCTTGTCACAACTGACCTTGCAACCTTGAGGGCGACGTTTGTCATGTGATTCGAGGAAAGGGCCTCTGATGCTTCTTCCAACCATGGGCTGGTACGATGACTTCTCGGCCCGGTTGATGTTGAACTGAGTCCTCTGAGTTTCCAAGCCAGGCTTAGGCTTATTGAGGGGCCTGATGGGCTCAGTGGGCTTTTGTGGAAGAGTAATTTCAACACCTGGGTCTCTTTCAGAGATTGAACCATGAAACATGAGTGAGTTATTGATACTTTGTATGTTGCTGTTGACGAACGCCATCCCCAGTTCTTCTTCTTCTTCATTGGTGTTTTCTTCTCCGTCAGTGCTCACCTCATTGGTCTCTTCAGGATCACTCTTGTAGGCTCGGTGTATGTGGATTGAACCCTCTTTCTTAGCTGACTCAGAACCTAAGTGCATTGTGGCTCCTCTATTGTCACCAACCAAGGTTATGACACTAAACTGTTTGTCATCCATGTGTTGTGTAGGGTGCACAGTGGCTGTTAGTTTGTGCACAAACTTTGTGATATCATCTTTGATGCCTTTTTGTAGTGGTGGAGCCTTTTCATCACTGAATGAGACAGTTTTTTCAGGTGAGATGCTTGAGCTTGAGACATTCCTTGTGCCTGCATCTGTTGAATTCACAACTCTTGTGTCTTTCCCAATGGGGTTGGTTGTGGCAAACATTAGTTTTCTCTCCACAGTTTCTCGTACTCCATGATGCTTCTTTTCACCACCAAACGCCTTGCCAAATGAATCTTTAGCCTTTGTTGTTGTTGTTCCTGATGCAGAAGCTATGGTGCGTTGTTCACTTGGTAGTCCTCTGGTTGTTGTTGTTGTTTCTTTACCTTTTCCTCGTGCCTTAGAGGTTTCAGGCACCACTTTTTCCTTTTCTTCAGACTGAAGGGACTTTCCATTCGATGTTGTTGATCTTTGCTCAATTGCTGAAAGTTGTGTGGATAGATTCTCAGGTTGAGAAGAGGTCTCTGGTAACTTGGTGATGGTTTTCAAAGGTGACTTTATCTTTGGTTTTTCTTCTAGTGGAACTAGCACTTCCATCTTCTCCTTTTCTTCTTGAGGAGCGGTTTCTTCAGTTTTGACGTCCTTTGAGGCCAAAGGAGATGATGGATGATGAGTGGCTAGTTCAAATTTTGAAACTGGGGATGAATAGGGCACAGAAGAAACTCGTTGTTCAGTGTCTGCAGGCTGAGTTGACATCCTCTCGGGTTGAAAAGATGTTTCTGGTGACTTGGAGATTGTTCTCAATGGCGATTCTACCTTCGGCTCAGCTTCTTGTGATGTTGGTTCAGACAAGATCATCTTTTTCTTTTCTTCTTCAGAGGAAGATGATGCAGAAGGAGTGGATGCTTCGGCAACAGGCTTTGGCACCTTCAAGGCTCCATTATTTGAGGTCAAAGGAGTTTTGGGGGATAAGGGTGCAATAGGGGAATGAGATGGTGAGTCTGCATGAGATGAAGGTTGAAGTGGTGGCTGTGGAGAAGGGGGCTTTGGCTGAGTAGTCACAAGGGTGTCAGTGCTCAATGAAGATAGTGGTGGAACCGTTGTATGAGGTGGTGAACGTTTTTGAGGTTCAGCTCTTGGGACTTCTTCAGTTTTTGCAGGACTAGGAGGAGATAGCTCTGAAGGTGCTACCAAAGAAGGCTTAGATGGTCTATGAATAGGTACACTTGTGTCTGAGTGAGGAGGAGATTTTGGTGTATCTCTTGCACGACGAGCGAATGATTCAGAAGGTACTGATAGCCATGGAATCCTAAAACGAAATGACTTACTCCTTTGTGCCATGGATGGTTGATAATATCTGATTACACAGAAAGAAAAAGGGTGATGATGTTCTTGAGGTGTTCTAGCTGAATGCAATGCTGCATGTTGCAATGATAGGGCTCTTATATATATACATAATTTAAGTGTTTATACCTTGGATGTACAATGGGGCTTTCTTTAGCCTTGAGTTAGCAAATTCTTATTGCTTCATACACAACATTTCACATTGATTCTCCTTTCTTTCTTGCCTCAATTAATGTTCTAATCAAACGTTTGCCACCCTTTCAAATAACAAATATTGTGGCCTTAGAGATAAGAAAATTTCTCTTGCCTCTCACGAAAGGAATTCTGGTATATACTTTACCTTCATAAAGGTTATGGAGCCATTGCTTTAGTCATTCATTCACTTTTAGGAGCTGATTTCATTCTTCAACGATTCCATGTAAAAGCAACCATAAAGTGCCTTTCTTCGTATCTTTAAGAAAATAATTCAGAGACAAGATAATCACAACACAACTTCACGAGGTAAATAGTGATAGCAAGCTATTCTCTTATCTTCGTAGCAGTATCAGTCCTTCCCAAAAACAAATCTTCAGAAGAAAAGAACTACTTTTTTTTAACAGCTCCATTACAGATGAAAATTCTCAAAAACATAACTTCCCAAATTACATGTACTACGAGTACGTAAAATTTGACACGGCATGCAATAAAATAATCCCTCAAATCATGCTGAAGGCCATTATTATAGTTTGTTTGAACATACAGAATACTTGCAAGCCATAGACTGATATATAGGGTAAAAAGAGTTTCTTTTAAACATCTCTAAATGCAACCGATCCTATGCATACAAGAACTGAGGGTAAAATCAGAACAAATCAAACAAGTGACGAACACACCACAAGAATATTGTATAATTGAAAATGAAAATTCCATGAACATGCCACAGAAGATATTTGTATATACAGACAACTGAAGTTCAAAAGAAAAAGAAATTAAGACGTAAATCGGGAATATGAGCAATGGAAAAACTCATAAAACAAATTCATCCTTATTTGTTACATGGTATGGTAAATCCAGGAGACCTTGCTTCCTAAATAAGGTAACACGTTTGTAAGTCCCTTGGCAGAGAAAGAGTAGAATGCCCCAATTCATGACCACTAAACTATCTCATACTACGTGCTCTGGGGACAGGCTTCAAAAGGTTAACCTTAACCCTTGATGCATCAAAACCCCGTTCCTCCATGATCCGACATATTCTTTGTGCATCCTGCTGAAACCCACCATCAATAAGGCCACTTATAATTCTCTCAAAATCAGCTTGTCCTAATTCATCCTTCCTAGATTCCAGAACACCTAGAATTTGAAGGGCCTTCTTCTCATTTCCAGCCCTTGCATACATATCGCAGAGACTCACTTGAAGCTTAAAAGGAGGAGCCTCACCCAGCAAAGCTATTTTTCCTAAAAGCTGCTCAGCTTCATCAACAAGGTGCAACTTACCCAACCAGTCCACAAGAACAGAATAAGTGGCTACCCCAGGCTCAAACCCATCCCCCTCTAACTGCAAAAGAAGATTCAATGCATCGTCCAAGTAGTTTTTCTTCTCATAAGCTGCAATCATGCTAGCAGTGCAGCGATCATCAGGCCTATTCCCAAGTTTTATCATGTAGTCAAAATGGTGTCTTGCCTGATAAGGGTCACCAGTGAGTGCATTTGCCTCAATAAGTAGGGTGCATGCCTCCATACTCTGCTGGAACCCAGCAAACTGCATAGCGAATGAAATTCGGTCAGCTCCTTTAGTATCACCAAGTTGAGAAAAAGATCGGAGCATTGCCATGTACATTTCCTCCGTGGGTTTAATATTTCCCGTATCCATCTCCCTCATCAATTTGTCGGCCAAATTAGGCTGGCCATTATTCACAAATGCCATGATCATTGAGTTGTAGACTTGGAAGTCCGGTCGGAAACCTAGGCCCGTCAAGATTTCAAATGCCTCATTTGCACGGGCAAGATTGCCTCCCTTGCAGTACATGTGGACCAACACACTGGCCGTTGAAGCATCTATTTGTATACCATTTTCGCTCATCTTCTTCACCAATCTCTCAACATCATCAAAACAGTCCTCTTTAGCATAGATATCAATAAGCCTGGAGTAGTCAGAGACATTTGTTTGGAAAGAATCTTCAGTCAATAACATTTCAGCCACCTACATAAGCAAAGGATTTACAAAAATTAAACCCAAAATCCAAATAACCATTCATCCTATGCTGAATCACAGTAATTCACTTAAAAACATGCATTGCATGAAAGTTCCTACAATTCTCACGAGCAGCATACGGAAATATATCCTTAGGATCATCCAAGTTCTTAAATAAGTAGTTCATATAACCACATAACTATAATATACGTGACAAAAATAAGTAATTCATATAAGCTTCAAATGATAAAAACCATTGTCGTACATACACATACCTTCAAGTACAAACTACGATTCTGCTCTTTCAGGTTGTCAAGCAAATCTATCCAGTCCACCCTGCTAGGTTGAACAAGCTCCATCCACTCATCCAACAGGCTTTGCAAACCATCATCATCCTCCTTCAATGACAGAATCTTCGACCTAACAATCTTCGCTTTCCCCGTTATTGCCTTCGGCTCCTGCGGCCAAAACACCTCCTCTGCCTCATGGATCCTATCAGCCACTTGTGCCCACTTGGGATCAGAGAGATCAAGCCCATAAATCTTGTACCTTATCTTCCCTTTCCTCTTGGGAAGTCCAACATCAACCTTCTCCTTCTTCCCCTCCTTACCAACATCTCTTTCCTTCTCCTCATTCTGTGCCTCCTTCTTTATTCTCTCCAAACCCTCGTAGAATTCACGCTCCTCCATCTTCTCACGCGCCCACTTGAACCTAAGCTCCCGAAGCAAATCGCCGCGAATGCCAACTTCCCCGGCGAATCTGCACATTTCCTTAACCTCTTCACACTGCAAGAAGCCCTTCATCTTCTCCTTCTTCCTCTCCTTGTCCATATCCTGCAACACCAAATTGCTCACCTCCCACACCGTTCCCCACAAATCCTCGCTGAAATCCCCGGAACCCGACGCCGCCGTTTGAACTCCCCCGCCCTTTTCCATCTCCGACGTAACCCTCTCCACGATCGCCACGAGCATTCCATCCACGGTGGCCTTGTCGCATTCCGGGTACGCTTCCTGCACCTTCTTCCTCATTATCCACACAAATCGCGATAGAAACTCGTTCGTCGTGTCTTCATCGTCGACGAAGGCGTCATTGTGCGTCGCATGGACCTTGGGGTCGATGAGGGCGTTGGTGGGTTGGGCGGAGTGAAGGGTGGTGGTGGTGAACGGCGCGTGGAGGAAGGCGGCGGAAGAGGCGCGTGGAGAAGGGAAGGTGGTGGAATGGGATCGGAAGATGGCATTGAGTCTCTTGAATGTGTGTCTTGAAGTGGAAGCTATGGTTCTCCAACTCATGCTGTCTCTGATTCAATTTTGAAGAACCAAATGGGACTGTGTTAGGGTTTTAGGTTTTTGGAGCTTCACACTGTAACACTACCATGCTCACTCAACACCAACACCAACACCAACATCTTAAGACATAGGCCCAAACTCCTTGTAATGAACTCAGCCCAACAATGCATGGAACAAAGATAACCTTAGTTTTTGTAAATCATTTTACACCTCTTTTCACAATTTATTTCTCTCTACATGTTATAATCACAAACACCCACACAAATTGTATTAAAAAAATGATTTAAAAATGACAAGGAGACATGAATTAGAAAATTATTTTTCAAAAACAATGAAAAAGTATGTAGAGTTCATAGTTCAACATGACATAAATAAAAGGATGGATGTTTGAGTTTTATGGAGTTATATATACTGTCGAGAAAGCTCGAAAGATGGAATTAATAATGTATGATGTGTTGAGTTATGCTGCATTTACTGCTAGAACTAATGTTCCGAGGATATTTTATAATGGATGAAATACTTGTTTTAGTTATTATGGAAAAATCAGGTTTAGGTTACTCGTATTTTTTCGTGAAGGAAATGTATGTGCTAAATAAGTCGACTAATTTATGATTTATTCATAAAGAATCATTTCATTAGTATAATAGGTTTTCATCTAGTTTGTTCTTATAATTCTTTATGAATAGGTATAACTTACATATATATTGTTTTTGTTAACATATGAGTTTTGCTTTAGTTCCCTCATATTTTTTTTATTTTTTTAATAATATTTTTTTTTTATGTGATAGCAGATGATTTGTTATTTTTGAAGTGTCAGAATCTAGTTGAAATGTGAAGTTGTATAATAATACCTAACATAAAAACTTTTATAAAAAAAATAAAATATAATGAAGTTACCAAACTTCAATAAACTGAATATTAATTCAAGAACAGTTTTTAAAGAACCAAAGATTTTTTTTATTTTATTTTTCTTACTCCAATTTTGTTTGTTTGTTAGACCTTATGATAATGAAAAATTACTTGGTCCTTTAAGTTGATTGCTGTTACAGCTAGATGAACATAGAAATTGCAATAAATGTTGTGACAGATAAGAAGTAAAAAGCAAAACTGAAAGGGGTAATTGTTTCTGAGATTAGATAATTACATCAAAACAACAGATAGAATTCCTAAACCTATTCCCCTATGCTGCTGTGGGACAATCCAATCAATTAGGGTCCTAAATGCTTGTTTTCAAGTCACAAATCACCTTCTTTGAACACTAGACAGTAATAACAAGTACAAGTGAGACAACCTGAAGAACAAAGTGATCATAAATCTCCAACTTCATCATTGACTTGTGTTCTAGACAAATTTACTGGTGATCTCAAATCTAGAATATGTAGTTAAGTTCGGTTAAACTTTGAGTGAACTCGACTTGATTCTCACATATTGCTTCCTCAACAACCAACTCATGCTCAAAGGATTGATCATGATGTCAGTGAGAGGTCTCCATCTTGAAACACACAAATGGATTTCCTATATTTGATCAAGAGATACATCAGGTATTCTAGAAGCTCCTTCTCCTTTTGGTTTCTTCCATTCACTTCATCAAGTTGATTCTTGATACTTGCTTTCTCTACTATGTGAGAGAATGCAGATTTGATCTCCAATCTACAAGTTGCAATTTGTATAGCTTCCAGTTCTTCCTTTTCCATAGAAGCTTTATCTGGAAAATTCTTCTCAAACAGTGAAAGTAGTACCTTCCTAGCCTCCTCTTCTGCAAATTCCAGGGAGAATTTTGCACCCCTAAGGTCATGTAGTATTGCAGATATCTGTAGGACAATTATACAAAGAAAAACTTCAGAAGCTATAAATATTAAATTTGTTTACATAAACTCCTCTGTAAACTAAAAAAGAAAAACCTAAATAAACTTATGCTTATCTCCTTTGTTAATTCTTATAAAACTATAGTTTTAACTTGTCTACAAATTAATTCAATAACTGTTTCAGAAGAAGGTAATTCAAACATATTCATGTTATGCAGATGCAAGAGGCTAACTAAAAAGTATAACCAACCTTATCAGCCAATGGTATTGGAACTGCATCTTGAATCTCTGACAAATACAACTCAAAAGCGTTTCTTAGTCTTTGACATCTTGAGAGTATCTTGGGGGATGTGATTGCCTAACCAGATTGTAATCCAGGTTAGTTATTTCAAACCAACATATCATAGTATGAACAATATAAAGTATTCAAAGATTATGGCAGAATTTATATATATTAAACTAATTTAGAATTAATCTATCAGAATCAGAGTGAAAATTTATAAGAAGTGTATTAAGTATAATTCAATCTTATAAAATCCATTTATAAAGTGAAGTTTACACTTACGTATATATTATTATAAAATGTCGTTATTTCTAGGAGATTTTTAACAAATGATTCAAGTTAGGGTTCCTACCAGGAAGAGTTTACTGCATTTTGAACAATCTTTGATAACTGACTTGGCTTTAGCCAAAGTGAAGTGTAGTGAGCACAATGCCTCCATAGCTAACTTGCAATTTGGTCTGGCAGATTCAATATCTAAAGTTACATGTGAAACTCTATCGATGAGTCTATGAAGCTCTAAGCACACAGAATGGTGTACCTGCACAAATGAAAAAAATAAATGAAGTGTAATCGCATAAAGGTATCTATTTATGCCTATGATTTACATAATTTCATATCTTGTAGCACTTCCTCAATAAACAAAACTATTTTAGCTGCACTTACTCATCATCTTTTATATACAGAGACAGAACCTTTCTATTGCTAACAGAACACAGCTAATTCTACAATCAGATGATCAGGTAAATGATCTGAAATGCTATGAATTTTTTTCTTCTGTTGGTCATCTTCATTCAGTCTTCAAATTCAAGGACATAACTCAGTGTCTTTTTTTACCAGAATTAAAGTTTCACATAGATAATTCCCAAGTCAAAGGCTTAACATAGATTAACAAAGTGTTCTGATTGAAGAATGACACCAAAAACACCAACACAACACAGAACTCATGAAAACTACTTGGAATCATCAGATGCTCATTTAAGATTGTTGGTCCTAAATTTGACACCCTTTGGTTAGAAATAAAAACTTGTTGGTGATGGTGACATTCACAATAACCAAAACAGATATATGATAGTACCTTATCTCTGCCATTGCTTGAAATTGGAATCTCAAAAACTGCTGCACATTTACTTGACATCATAAAGGTTGAAGAGTTAAGCTCAGAAACAGTATATGCCATGAGCAACAAAGAGAAGAAGAAATGTGGTGATATGCTGCAGAACTCAACTTGAGCAGCCGGCACATACATTGAAAAGGAGACATTTATAGCAGTAGATATATATCTTAATCAATAACTGAGTCATTTTGCACTCAAACAAAAAAAGTGGTACCCTTTTGATTCTTTTTCTCTTGGACCTTGTCCACACTCAATAATAGTGTAAAGGGTAGTTTCTGAAGCATTACTGAATCGTTGACCATATCCTATTTTTTGACGAAGAAATTAAGATTTTGACAGAAACTCACTAAGCACCACCAATTTACACATGAAGAAAAACATGTCTTGGTCAAAAAATTTCTTTCTTGCTAAAAATTTTTTGTTGACGTTTACTTGGGTGTGGAAGACTTATAAAGAAAGTATGAAATTTTAGAGAAAAAATAATAAGTAATGATTATATTAATTAAATTATATACTTAAAAATTAAAAAAATTATTAATTTTTATCATTGATAAATAGTTTTTAAATTAATAATAAAAACCTTGATAACTGATTAAATATTAATTTAAAAATTATTTATCAATAATAGAAACTAATTTAAAAATTAATAATTTTTTTAATTTTTTAAATATTATTTAATTTAATCTATATAACAATTAATTATTTTTAATCTCTAAAATTAGTTTTTATTTAATAACTAGTATGAACTCAAGGTCTAATACATAAAAATTGTTCACATGTGTTGTTTTTTCTTTTTATTATTGATATAAGTATAAAAATAATCATTTTTAATATTTTTAGATCATATTCTTAAAAAAAATTAAATATCATTTATTACATTCTATAGTTTTTTCTTAACTTTAAGATTGGGTTTGGATAACATTTATTTTCTTAAATTTGTTAACCAATGTGATGGGTGGAATTAAACAGTGACTCTATAATCATGAGAAAAAGGAAGAGGGTCCACATTGACTGGGAATAAAAGTGCTTCTAGAGAAAAAATAGTTAAGTCTCTGAAAGATACAGAGAAAAAAGGAACATGGAGGGTCCCACAGGTCAAAGTGTGTTCCCCTGGTCAAACATGATCAACACAGACTTTGGAAAATGAAAATAATAATAATAATTACTTGCGTATTTATTTCTAGTTCTGAATTTTAATATGTTTTAATTTATTTAAATGTTAAATATACAATTATTTTAAATGTTAAAATATTCTTATAATAAACCATAAAAAAACACATAATTTAAAAGAAATAAGGTGTGACCACAAAAGCATGAGAGTGATTCAGACATGGAGGAGAATATTATGAGAATAATGGAAATAAGAATAATATGATGATTGTATGATAATAAAATAAAATTAGATGTGAAATATAACAAACACAAGAGAATACTAAGTTATTGTTATTTAAACACATAAAAACCATCAAAATATTAGTTAGAAGAGTAAATTACATAACTTTTAATTTTCAGAAAAAATAGAAAAAGTCAAAAAATTACTGAAAAAAATAACGAAAATGTATTATTTATTTTCAAATAATCTATTTAAAATTTAAATATTTTAATTTCTTTAATGAGTAAAACAAATTACTAAAAAAAGAAGCAAGTGGTAATAATAGGGTTTTCACAGTGGTAACAATAAAAAAATGGTAGTGACTAATAAAAATGAAAAGAAAACTTTATTACTGAATATGGTAAAATTGTGTTTTGTAAATGCTAAAATCAAATTTAGAGTAATTTTTATTGGTTTTGAAAAAGGGAAAAGTGGTTCAAAGTTGAGTTAAAAATATTTAACCTCTATTTTATGAAAAATGTTTTGGTTTTTGTAGTTAAATATTTTACGTGTGCATTATTATAGAAAAACCAAAACAAAACTACGAAAAACAAGAAGATGGTATTGAATAACTTTTAGGCCCTTACTTTCTGCACCCCGTGATTTTTTGAGCTGCATCCAATCAATTTTTTAATTTTCAAAATTGCCTTTCATTATGTAATTGAAAATCTAGATTTAAAAAATACATTTCAGAAAAAACAAATTCAGAATAATTTTTTGTATTTCGAAAATAAGATTTCATAATAGAATTAAAAAACCAAAATCTTATTTTGGAAAAGCAATTTCAGAATACAAATAATACATTTTGGAAAAGAATTTTTTTTAATAAAATCCATAAATTCTTAAAAAGAGATTCTGAACTTTTAAAGATTTTGAAATTACAGTTTTCCTTATAACCAACCAAAAGAAGAAGAAAAAAAATTGCTAATATTCTTACTCAACCTCAACCCTTTAAAAAAATTGTAACAATATTGTAGGAAACTATGAAGAAAGAGTAAGGCACCAACCATTTATAGTTGAAAAGACAAAACACATAAAATTGACCAAATATAACAAATTTGCATGAGAGGGTTGAATAGTTTACACTTGTGTGAACTCCATTTCAACCCAACAAAGCCCTTTTATGACCCACATTAAGTCAATTATAACCGATGATTTTGCACTATACAAGGACCTGGTTTTAACCAAATAAATAAAGGTTTCACTTAAAAGTTGCTGCCTTGAGGCTATAATTACTATGTAGTGAAGGTGTTTGTTGAATTGCTTCTGAGGAATTGGCAAAAGGAAATGGCAAAGATATCATCAAGTTTGGTATTTGCATTGGTGTTGAGTGTGGCATTGCATTCAGTTTTGTGTGATGATAATCCATGGGAGAGTGTAATAGAGCAAGCAAAAAGTGAAGCAAGCAAAGCAGGTTTCTCTGATGAAACAATATTTGGAGCTGAGAAGGCTGTAGCAGATGGTTCTGCTGAAAGGGCTGCTAAGGAAGCCTTTGGTGGAGGATCTTTAACTGATTGGGTTCAGCATGCTGGGTAAGAACATGTCTCTCATTCTTATCTCCTTTTACATTTTACACAAACCATCAACTTTCTATGCCTAATCATTTGTTTTGTCAATAACATTTACAACTCTGTTTCTCCAAACTTCTTTTAGCATAATCCAAAACTATGTCTTTCTATCAGATATCTAGTCCAAATGATCAACATTATATCACTTCTTATTTGTCAGGAAAATTACATTACTCATAGATTAGTGTTTGACTCAATAAGTTTTGGGAAACTTGGGATGACCTTTTTAAGCAAATTGCGCTGTTTTTTTCTGGTTTTCTCTCTGGTTTTTTAGCATACCCTTACTTATTAGAGACTAAACAAAACATCACTAATTCCTTATATTATAAAATATTCTACACTCTTATAAGGTTGTTATTGTACAAAAGTTAAAATGTAGAAATGCTATGTGGAATCTGAAAAAAACTAGTTCACTTTTTTCCTCTACCAATCAACATCAAATTAATGATACTGTCATTAGATTTATCTTTTGAAAACCATGTTGATATGGCTATTAGTTTTATAAGAAAACTATGATATTGAAATATTTCTAAAACAAAAGTAATTTGATGTTGGAATATTTTTACAAGATTAAAGTATAAAACTACTCAAAAGTTGATTATGATTGTTGCTGTTATCACAAAGCAGTAGTGTGGGGAACCAAGAAAGTCCATCCACTGATGCAGTACAAAGTTTTCCTGATTATGACGAGGAAGACAATAATATTTTTGGAGAACTACAATTTGCACCAAAAAGATTCACATCTCAAGCACCAGCAGATGCACCATCAGAGGCACTATCAGAGGCACTATCAGGGAAACTATCAGGGAAACTATCAGAGGAACCAGCAGAAGAACCATCAGAGGACCCAGAAGAGGAAGCATCAGAGGAACCATCAGAGGCACCATCAGAAGCACCATCAGAGGCACCATCAGAGGCACCATCAGAGGCACCCCAAGCCCAAAAGGTCTTTGCAGAATGAGATATATAGATTTGGTTTCACCAACATGCCAATATGAAATATGTGTAGGTTAAGTCAATGATAGTTTTAAGGAAAAAGTAATCTACATTATATAATTATTTCAACCTTTTTGGCACATGATTCATGTTACTTGCAAAATAACATATCAGTAAATTAATGCCTTAACTGTATTATGTTAATTGATTAAGACAAGGTGTGGAAGGAAAGAAATGTTAGCACAAGATGTATAGAAAGATCACACTCTAATGGTGTTGACATAAAAAATATAGCATTTAAAATTTATGTTTAGGGTGCATACCCATCATTTTTTTTCTTTGACCAATACATAGATGTACATAAAGATAAAGTTACGAAGTTTGTCAGATGATTTTGTCAAAGTGTTTGATTGTTTTGTCGAATAAAATAGTTTAAAAATTATTAAAATTGGTATTTAAAACAAATTAAATTCAACCACACTTTTTATATTAAAAATCGATTCTTTTTTAAAGAAATAAAGACCTTAATTGCAACACTCAAGTGTTGTAGTAGCATACCAACATTGAAAGAATGGTACTTTGTGGTACCAAGTTTATTCCATTTTTGTTTTTTGTGAATTAGGAGAAAAGTACAACCTAATGTTGTTGTTTAATAGACACATTTTTGTTATCAACATATTGAGAGATAATATCATTAAGTTCAATCACCGCATCTCGTATTTGAGATATTGTCTGTGTTTGGATGTTAGTGTTCTGTCACGATTTTGTTCTTAAAAGACACATCGGTGGGTTGGAGGAAAAAAATGTATATAAATTGTCTTTGACCTCGACTCCTAAGCGATGCGAGATTAAATTAAAAATACCAGAAGAGTAAAACATGTATATATAACTAAACCAGTTTGTTAACCCTAAACTTATTTATCCTTTTTTTTCTCTTTTTAATCTTGCTAACAATACCAATTATCTATTATATTTTTTATCTAACCACTATTATAATTTCTTTTTTCTTGAAAATTATAAAGTCACATAGTAACTCTTTCTCACCATGAAATTATATCTTTAGTTAAACAATGCAAAATTGAAATAATAACTACTCCAACCTTTTTAATAAGGTATACGACTTTTTATGGTTGATAACCTTAATTTATTTATTATAATGTTATTGGTTTTGTGAGTGACTTAACAATAAACAAATCTCAATCTTCAAAGATCCAAATCCAAAACAATATATAATAATAAAAGTAAAGCGAAAACGAGGGTTTTTCCAAATAAACAATAGCAACACATGGATTAGGTATAAGCCACCAAGAGCATTAACAATAATTGGGATTTGGATCACATCTTCATTTGTCTAAACCAATCAAAATTAATACCAAATAAATATGAGATCACACGAGGTTGATGTGATGTTATTTATTAGAAAAAATAATTGAGTTGATTTTGACTTAATTAATAAGTGTTTAATATTTTTAACCTAAAAGCTTTTATGTATTCGGTTGAAATTTATGAGGTTCGGACACACCTCTTAAATGGTGTGTTCGTGTCGGAGACACGTATTCGTATGACATATATTAGTAAAATGTCTAATTCAAAAAAATATTTGTTGGATTTCTAAGAATTTTAGCATGGATTTAACACAATTTTAAAAATGAGAAATACATCAATTTTCTTAAAACTCAAACTTATTGTATAAATTTTATGATGCTTACAAAAATAAGGAACAAATCCTTTTGAACCAGTCATGAAAGACATCTTTCTGTTAAAAAAAACAAAACTTGTGTACATAAATCCTTATTGTCAGTTTATATAATTCATATTGTATAATATATAGATTCGTGTCATCGTCTCTTACATGTTAGAGATCATACGTATATCTGTATCCGTATCGTATTAATATTCATGTCAATGTCTGTGTAGATAGATTGAAACTCATATTGACATTCTTACCTTAAGTAAAATATTAAATTTAAAGGGATTTTATTAAAAGTAATTAATAAGTATAAATAAATAAATTTGATTATATATCTCTCAATAAAGAAAATTTATGGAGAGGATTTATATTAGATAGCCACCACAATTAAACATCACATGCATGTACACAAATTTATTCAACCAATAATAATATATTCAACACGGAAAATCCGTGACAAAAAAAATTGACAAAGTATGCATCAATTATTATAAGGTAGGGTTTTATTTTATTGTCACTAACTAATGTTTGAAATAAATAAAATTGCATTTTTTTATGTTTTTTCTGTAAACTTTTATAAAAAAAATAAAAAAATCTCACATTAACCAGTCCCTGATAAGGACATGTTTGTTTGTTTAACTTTTGTGTTTGATGAGAACTTTGTCTCTTTCCCAGAAGCCACCTAAGATGGACAAATTCAAAAGAAAGAAGAGGTGAAGGAGATATTCAGCATAATTGAAACTTTGAGTTAAAATGTTTGGCCAAATAAATGAAAATTATATCCATTACCATAATTGGCTTATAAGAAAAAAAAATTATCAAACAATAAAAAATAGAAGGAGTGTTTAAGTTTTTAATTAATTTTTTATATCCTCAAAATATTAAATACAATTACTTTAGTTAAAACTACACTTTTATCCCTTATTTTTATTTTTTATCATTAAAAAACATTTTTTCTTTAATTTTCATGGTTGGATCCATATTTTTCTTTTTCTTTTCAATTCATATTAGACACACTCTCATGGAGATTGTCAATTTAGAATTTTCCTTTAATTAGAGGAAAAAGGGCAATACTCACTTGATTTTAATGGTTAAATTGATTTTTTAACCTTTCAGTGATTAAACAGAACAATTTAAATAAAAAATTAATTTAGTCTTATTTTCTTTAACATTTTATCAAGGATTAAAAAAATTTAGTCCCTTTTTAGTTTAATTGATGAATCAATTCATTTATTAAAATATTTAAAATCAATAACTCAAAATTTAGCATTAAGTAATATTTTTCATCTTTAAAGTTAGAAGAGAGATATTAATATCTTTTTATTAAAGTGTAACAACTAGTTTATCAAATTGAAAATATAGAGACTAAAATCAATTTTTTTTAAATGAATAAAAAGGACTAAAAACATCTTTTTATTAATATTGCAAACCTCAATAAAATCTAATGACCAATTTTCCTATTTATGGGGATATTTATTATGAAGGATAAAATTCTTAAGTATCTTAAGTAAGTGTATTGTCAAAAAAGGGTAAAAAACATAATATTGAAAATTACATATTAATAATAATAATTAACATATATTTTAAGAATATTTTAACCATTAATTTGAGGTTAGTGTACTAAAAAAGTTATGCAATTTGACTATTTCTTAGAAACCATTGAGGATATATATGTGTGCACATGACGTGTCTCCATTTATCTAGAAAATGGATAAACATTGATAAATGAAGTGAGATTTAACTATTAAAAGATCGATAACAAAATAAGTAATATTATATATTATCAAATTTTCTAACATGTTTTTTCCAATTTTTTTATCATATATTAAAGATACTTTCTATTAATTAATTAATGTTTAATGAAAAGTAAAAGAAACAACGGAGACTTACTTAAAAAAATACAATTAAACAAATATAAAATGATGAATATTTCTCATTAAAAAAAACATGATATTAATACAACTTTGCATTTAAATAAATTTTAGCAAATAATAACAATAAAAAATGTGTTTAGAAAAGTATACTATAATATATTCTTAGCAATCTTTTCAATGAATAATATTTTAGGAGGTAATATTTTAAAAAAAATGTTAATAATGTTTTCTATTGTGATTTTTCTTTTAAAAGTTATAAATTTACGAGTGAATCTGGTAAATGGAAGCCAAATTATGTAAATTTAAAATTAAAATGTTTCGATAATTTTCTTATTATTTTAAATAGAAAATGTTAAATAAAAAGAAAGAAATTAGTAGTTTTGAAAATACAAAAGAAGAAAGTTAAAACCATTTTTGAAAAGCACGTTGAAAAACATAAACATAGTATTTTTCTGCCATGAAAACATTGTGTTTGTTTCCTGAAATATCTATCTGTTACGAGTGTTTGATTATAACATAAGATGTGGTGTCGTGTCATACATACTTTTCCTCTTATGTAGATGTGTGTTGGATTGAAGAAAGAGGGTGTTGACATTAAGAAGTAACAGCAGAAACAAAGAAAGAAGAGAGAAAAAAATGAGTTTGAGGGAGGAAAATGAAGAGGGAAGGGATCTGAAGAAGCCATTTCTTCACACAGGAAGTTGGTATCGTATGAGTGGAAGACAATCCAGTTTGTTTGGTTCCACACAGGCCATTCGTGATTCCTCCATCTCAGTCATTGCTTGTGTTCTGATCGTTGCTTTGGGTCCAATTCAGTTTGGTTTCACTGTAAGAATCTCTTTTTCTTGCAAAATCAATGGCATAAGCAAAAGGGTATCTCACAAAACATGATCTTGATCATTTTCTGACAGGCTGGTTACACCTCACCTACCCAAGCTGCTATCATCAGTGATCTAGGCCTCTCACTCTCTGAGGTATGCATGAATGAGAACTTGAGAATGAGCATGTGTTGATTTGTTTGGTTATGGTTCCTTGTTTTTGTGTTTCACAACTTCACTGTGTTTTTTGGGCAGTTTTCTTTGTTTGGTTCTTTGTCCAATGTCGGTGCCATGGTTGGAGCAATAGCTAGTGGTCAGATTGCGGAGTATATAGGGCGTAAAGGGGTACCCTTTTGTTTTTTTTTCTCTTTTTTCTTGTGAAAGTTTGAGCTTTTCCTTTACTTTCAATTTCTTGTCTGAAATTGCAGTCTTTGATGATTGCATCCATTCCGAATATCATTGGTTGGCTGGCTATCTCTTTTGCAAATGTAAGCTTGAATCATTTGATGATGCCATATTTTATTTACCTAGAATCACATTGGTTGTATTTAATGTGAGTGTAGATGATTCAATGTGAATCCAAACACCCAATTATTCAGTAAATAAATTGGTCTTGAGCTTCAGCTTGAGCTTGCCTTGTTGACATGTTCTTCATTTTTCAGGATTCTTCTTTTCTTTATATGGGAAGATTGTTGGAGGGGTTTGGTGTAGGGATAATATCTTACACGGTAATTGTAAAGTGTTTTTCATTATGCTAATGTGGGATTAAGTTTTATGTATGCACAATTATTGAGGTGTTCAAACTTCAAATTTCACAGGTGCCGGTATATATAGCTGAGATTTCACCTCCAAACTTGAGGGGTGGTTTGGTTTCAGTTAACCAGGTTGGTTGATGTGATATAGTGCTAGATAGTTGAAGTTTCTTAGATTAGTGATCTTTATTGTTTCTTTTCTGCATAGCTCGCTGTAACCATTGGAATTATGCTGGCGTATCTGCTGGGGATTTTTGTTGAATGGAGATTCCTTGCAATTTTAGGTAATACCCTCTTGAGACTTGGCAGAGTTGGAAATTACCCTCTGCCTTCAAATGAATTTATGGTTCTTGTTCTCAAATCAAAAAACTAAATTTGGAGATTTTGTGAATTTGAATTAGATCCTCAACTCAAATTTTAAGTTGGTTTCAGATTGTATCCTATAACTATGATTGTGCCAACCCATATTTTTCTATGCTCTAGATGTCTATTACTAGGCTTGAGTGGGTTTTGGTTCTGGGCCATATGCATTTGCCCATGCTGTGTGTGAGGGGAGTGTTTGAGATCCCAAATTGACTAGAGATATGATCAATGTAGTCCTTATAATGAAGTTCGAGTAATTCTCGTCTTAGAATACATTTTTGTGAAGTTGAATTACATCTTAAACCCAAATTCTAAGAGCACTCAACTCAGGTTTGACTATATCACAATCAGAACATCTCTTATATTTATTCTAAGCTTGGAGTGATGGGAAGGTTTAAAGGCCATTCACTGTTTCAGATCAACTGAAGAATAAAGAACTGCATCTGTTGACCTTCCATTAAGGGAAAAGACATATTATTTAAGCCTAATTTACTACATACTGCTGACTTGTTTGTTCTGTAGGAAATTCAAACTAAGCTTCTCTATGTTCTTACTCTTGCAGGAATTTTACCATGTGCACTGTTGATACCTGGCCTATTTTTCGTTCCCGAATCTCCTAGATGGCTGGTAAGCTTTGCAAATCAGTATTCTTAAATGTCATTGTTACGGTTTTTGAAAAATATTTGAATTGAACCAAATTTATACTGAACTGAATTAAATTGTATGAAAAACTGAACTGTTTAAAAAAATGTATTGTTATATATTTTTTTCGAGTGATGACAGATGATTGATGTTATCTGAGGTGTCAGCATAATAACTGAAATGTCAAGTTGTATAGTGATGCCTAACATGGAAGCTTTATAAAAAAAAAAAAACTACTTGAACTAAATTGGAACTATAACTTATGAGATAGGAAAATATACTTTAAAATAGAATGTCCATTGGTAATAATTCAGACATTTCAAGCAATTAAAAAACAATTTAGAGTAATTCGATTTTATTTACTTCACTCAAACAATGATACAATTCAGTTCATTTAAACCACTATACAATTTAGTTCAGTTCTCTCGAATCACTTTTAAATATTAGTTTAGTTCAATTCATGCATTTTTTCCTCCCTTAGTCATCAAATTTGTGTTGATAGTTTCTCAAAGGAAAGTTGCTTTACTGAATATAGGCAAAAATGGGAATGACAGAAGAATTTGAAACTTCCTTGCAAGTACTCCGAGGCTTTGATACTGATATTTCTGCTGAAGTGAATGAAATTAAGGTAATAAGAATTCATCATTTTTATTCCAATGTCTGACCCTCATATTTCCTATATTTTTATTACCATTTAATGTATCATAAAATTGACATTTTATGTGGAGTCATGCTATTCAGAGGTCTGTTGCTTCGACCAGCAGAAGAAGTACAGTTCGATTTGCAGATCTCAAACAAAGAAGATATTGGCTTCCTTTAATGGTATTTCAAAAAATTCATCTTCCTTATGGAGTTCGGTTGTATATCAAATTAACATTGACCATTAGAATCTAACCATTTTGTACTAACTCATCTTGTAGATTGGAATTGGACTGCTTATTTTACAACAGATGTCTGGAATTAATGGTGTTCTTTTTTATTCGAGTACCATCTTTCGAAATGCTGGTAAGCTATACTGATTTCTTATAATACTCTGAAGTGCTATACCGGGAGTGTTGGGAAAAATCAGAACTAATTTTATCTGCTTATTGCTTTTGCAAGTGCTCATTTTGTATCTACACCAAAGAGGAAGAATTAGTTCTGATTTTCTGTCCAAAACCTTTTGGCCAGAGTTTGTATCTCATGTTTGTATAACTTTCAATAACACTCATTTCTGTCCAAAACCATGAATTAGAATTGTTGGAGAGAATTCAAACTTCTGAAAAGTAGTTAATGAAGCCTACAGTTGTATGATAATGAAATTGTATGGGTTGGGGTTATGACAAAAAACTTGTTTCTCCAGATTATTTCTTGGAATATTCTCATGCTATTATATATAAAATTATCCTTTATTCTCATCATTTCAACACACATTAACAGGAATTAGTTCAAGTGATGCAGCAACATTGGGAGTTGGTGCTGTTCAGGTTCAGCTGAGATGAAATTTTTAATATCCTTTTTTCTGTCCAATATTCTCAATTCATTACCTGATAAATATTTAAATGTCTCCCAGGTTCTTGCCACCAGTTTAACTTTGTGGTTGGCAGACAAATCCGGTCGCCGGCTTCTCCTTATTGTGAGTCTGAACTTTTCTATCATGTTTACTTTGTGACTATTTGGTTGGAGGATTAGAATAAGAATGGTCAAATCTTCCATTGCAATGCAGGTCTCTGCAACTGCAATGACTTTTAGTCTCTTGGTTGTTGCAATCTCATTCTATGTAAAGGTAATAATATTTTTATTTTGTTGCTAGCTACACATCATGAACTGTTTTATTAAATGCATGTACGCATCTACCTATACCATTGCTAACAATTTTCCACTTGTTCTTTGTATTTTTTTCTGAAATTTTCTCCCAGGCTAGTATATCAGAAACTTCTTCCATGTATGGGATATTGAGCACCTTGTCAGTGGTTGGAGTTGTGGTATGTGAATACATCTCAATTCATTATTCAAATAATGTTTTTGACTGCTTGTTATCTGACTATTAAACTTCCAATTCTTTCAGGCCATGGTTATTGCATTCTCTCTGGGAATGGGAGCTATGCCATGGATTATAATGTCTGAGGTACATTTTTGTGGTTTTACATTTTAGGCTTTTATTTCCCAAGTATAGGAATATGCTGCAACTATGATTCCATGACCATAAACTAACATTTTTTGAAAAAAATCTTGTATGGATGTAACTGTTTTGACTATTCAATTTCTTCTTGTGATCAACATTATACATCTGAAATGGAGAATTGCATGATTGCATTTGCTTGTAACACAAATTGTTGAAATGAAATCAGTGGTGTGCTTTGTTGGTTGCATTTGAAGTCACTGTCATAGTTAATTTGTTCAATATATCATATCACAGATTCTTCCAATAAACATCAAAGGCTTAGCAGGGAGTGTTGCAACACTTGCCAATTGGTTATTTTCTTGGCTTGTTACATTGACAGCAAATATGCTCTTGGATTGGAGTTCTGGAGGTTTGTATGCATTGCCTTGCCTATACTTTCCTCTGAATATTTTTGTCATTTGTTAACCAGAAGCCACCTTTGTTCTTGTCAGGTACCTTCACCATATATGCATTAGTATGTGCCTTGACTGTAGGATTTGTTACCATTTGGGTCCCTGAGACAAAGGGAAGATCCATTGAAGAAATCCAATTGTCTTTCAGATGAAGTTTCTTCTCTAGCAGTTTTCTTTCCCCTTCTTCACAAGTTGATTTCAGAGTTTCAAGTTGTAAGGTATTTGACATTATAGTGTGGATCATGGATTATTCATCTGATTCCATCCCTTGAAAGTGGGAATCCTCTACTGGCAAGTTCTTGGAGGTTTTTGTGTGAATTGGCTCCTTAGACTAGTCCCTCCTCTATGCACCCTGTAATTCTTCCTTATTAATTAATTCATTATCTTCTTTTGGTTTGTGGAAAATGTAAGCCAAATTAGTATAACTATTTATGGCCCCTTTGCAATTGTGTTGCTATTGATGATAATAAATGCCAACTTATTAGCAACTTCTGTTGAATTTATAGTTGAAGGAGTTGATTATTGTTTTTAAAACTGGAGCTGCAGGTTTTAGTCTAGCTACAATTCTACTGAAGCTCAAACCTGACAGGTTATAAGTAGAAAAATTGTGAATTGTGATATTTATCAGATATTCTAGATCGACTAGAGATAAAGACATCTCATAATTTATATAAGTAAATGTAAACTTTACTTTATAAGTTGGTTTTAAAAAGTTGAGTTAGGCTTATAATACACCTCTTAATAGTATTTATTTGAATTTTCATGTAATGTATATAAAAACAAAAGAAAAGTTTTTCATTAGTTTCTTGTGTCATATCATAACTAGTATGTCTCAAGTTATCTCTGGTGAATGATAGGGAAGGTCTCCTAAGATTTGGTACATTTTAGCAGTAGGAGGCAATTAAACAATGTCCTTCAGTGAAACGTGTTTTTGGGTTGTGTTTTTTGGGTGGTTGTGGGGAGTGAAAGTTGTAAGAAAGTAAGAAAGGAAAATGTTGCATGGACCACCAACCCCATGCTATTATTCTACACGTACAATTTGGTATGCTAGAGATAGGAAGAAAGGTACACTCTCTTTGGTAGAACAGAGATAGCAAGAGAAGGAAAAGAAATAGGAAAAATGTGGCTTTTATTACACCTAACTCTTGCTTTTACCTTCTGAACCTCACTTCTACTGTTGTGTGTGAATCTCACTAATTTTATTAAACACTTCATTTCTTTTAATCAAACAATCAATATTTTAACAACTTGTTGTTTTGTCTATTTCACTCTAATTTTCTTCTGCATATTTTTTTTCTCTATCAAACAAAGAGTTAGAGAAAGAAATATGTGGTAGATAATATGACATGATAGAAAAATATAAAAAAAAGATATATAATATAGGTACAACTTTTATCTGTGTAAACATTTACCATCGGATGAGTGTTAGGAACATACTTATGAATTTATTTATTTTTTGTTATGGATACAATTTATTAGAAACCAATAAAAGCCAAAATAAAGAATATGTTTAAATAAATTAATTTGAAGTATGTTTCAATATTTTTTTATTTATGGATAATGATGCATTCATAATTCATATTTTTTATACAATCACATTACAACTTTCAATACTATTATTTTAATATTTTTTTATATCATTTAATTCTAAATTTATTTTTTATTATATATATTTATTTCTAAACTCATCACGTATAAATAGAAATATCATTTTTCTTTTGGATATTTCAACTATGAACTCAAGTTTTTGGGTGGTTCTTTACAATATTTGGGAGCATTTCGCAAACCATTTGTATATAGCCACTAATTTGAATCTTCTATCATTTTTCTCAGTTTTATAAACAAATTCTGTACAGAATTTGAATTCGGATTCTAGTATTGAGAAAGCTTTTGAAATTCTGAAATTCCGAATTTTGTAATCAGAATGCATTTTTTTAATAAATATAAAATACATTCAATATTACAAAATTCATCAGTTTCTAAATTTAGAAATAACTTCCAAATTCACTCATTCAGAATTTTTTTTTAACAATTCGAATTACACAATTCTGAATATAATAAAAAACTAGAACCTAGATCAGAAACCAAAAAACCAACCATAAACTTGCATCTTTAACCAATCATGAACCAACCACAACGAATTATCTTGAAACTCATGACGAAAGCAACCACCACACTGACTTTCACCAAGTTCTTCACGCACTTATCTTATCCCAATAACCTTCATAACACCAAGCTCTTCACGCACTTATCCCACTCACCTTCATAACGAAAACTTCATAAATTTAACTACTTCACGTAAGAGTATTTTTAGAAATAAATAAGTTATGGGGGTGGTGGAAGAAGGTACGAAGATGAAAAAAGAAAGAGACACCTCTCAACACGATCGAAAAAGAAAGAAACGTTACATTTAAGTTTTTGTCTTTGTTAAATGTGATTGGGATGTGTGTTTACATTGCTTTCAGGTACAGAGTTCACGTGAAATGTAGTCACAGTAGCTTAACGCGTAATCAGAGGATAACTAGAAATGCGAGTTGTAACTACTTTTAAATGACATGCACCAAGGTCTCTGCAACGTATCCTCAAACGAGGATCACCACGTCCTTGTCACATCTCAACGTAAATCTCATCCTCATTTCCAATGACTCTGCTTTTCACTCAATATTCCATTGGTATGCCAAATGCTAGTTTCTATAGTTTTTGGGGCAGTGGATGCTTCATTTGGGTGCTAAAAACTAATTAAAAGTTTGAATAAACTATATAGATAGAGACCAACTTTGAATTTTTTAATCTACTTCATCAAACAAATTGATCAATGATCAAGCATTTCTTTCAGTTTACAAAAGAAATACTCTTATTTAATGGAGACTTGTTTAACATGGAACTATACTGCCACTATGATTTAAATAAGATATTTAAGCACTTCAATCTTTGGAGTGGCAAACATAATTGATTTGGCCAAAATGTTCCAGAAAATTGTATGGGAAAGTGCAATAACAAATAAGGCCAGAAAATTCTAAGGAAATGAGCAAGAAATTACCAGAATTGCTGCACATTTTTAGGATGGGAAAACCCTTCAAGAAACCAGGTATGAGACTTCTTTCAGAAGATTTCGCTGCAATGCAGATTATACCCAGCGAGAAACACGATGTTTGAAGGCTAAGAAATTAAATATATGTGTGTGTGTGAAAAGAGCACCAACAGGAATAAAAAAAATCAGGTATTCCCCATGGCATAATTACTCCAGATACATGAATTTGACCAAATGGAAATCCATAATCATCAAACACAAAAGAGGCAGTGAAACACACTATGAAATCTACAACATAGATAGAGAGTGGATCTGGAAAGTAATGAAGGGTACCCTGAATTCAATTGTAACAACCAGAGTATGTGACTGAACTGAACTGAACTATGTGATAATTTCCACAGGATACTTATCAATGCAGTCTTCCCATGGTCCATTAGGAGAAGGCTTAATATTTCCCAGTGCCTGCCAAACAGCACTGTTACATTTGAAACCACTTCCAAATGCAATTTGCCAAACCCTGTTGCCCTTCTTCATCCTCCCTTTGGCTTCAATGTAAGCCAATTCATACCAAATGGAGCTAGAGGAAGTGTTCCCAAACCGGTGCAGGGTCATCCTAGAAGCCTCCACATGCTCAGAACGCAGCTGTAGGTTCTTCTCCAGCTCATCAATCACAGCCCTGCCTCCAGCATGTATGCAAAAATGATCAAAAGCGAGCTTGAAATCCGGTATGTAAGGCTTCACATCAGCCTTGAACAACTTCTTCATCAGCAAAGTCACGAAAAACAGAAGCTGTTCACTGATTGGTAGCACCAAAGGACCAAGTGTGGTGATGTTGGTTTTCAATGCTCCACCAGCAATCGCCATCAAATCCTTTGACAAAGAAACACCAGTCTTGCCAGCATCATCCTGTTCCTGGTAAACGCACCGGAACGCCTTGTCATCGGCACCGCGATGAGTCCTCACAACATGCACAAGCCGGTACTTGGCCCGCCTCCGATCGGCCGGCTTGTTCGACAGCAGCAACGCGGAACAGCCGACCCGGAAGAGGCAATTGGGAATGAGCATGGATTTCTTGTTCCCAAAGTACCAATTCTGAGTAATGTTCTCAGTGCTAACAACCACAGCATAAGTATTCCTATGAACCTGCAAAAGGTCCTTGGCAAGATCGACCGCAATAACCCCAGCACTGCACCCCATCCCTCCCAAATTAAAGCTCCTAATGTTCCCTCTCAATTTGTACTTATTAACAATCATGGCAGAGAGCGAGGGCGTAGGGTTAAACAAGCTACAATTCACAATAAGAATACCAATATCCTTAGGCTTAAGGCTAGTGTTGTGGAAGAGATTATCCAAGGCACCAAACATGACTTGTTCCGCCTCCGCTCTGGCCGCAGCCATCGACGGCTGCGGCGGAATAGAGTGCATGGCCTCGGGGACGTAGGTCTCCTCCCCGAGACCAGACCGTTCCAGGATCTTGCGCTGGAAATCCAGGGACGACTCCTCGAAGTCTCCCGTGAGGCGGGAATGGTCCATGAAACTCCGGAAGGGGGCTTTGAGGTGCTCGGCGGGGCGGAAGCAGGCGGAGTCCAGGAGGTAGACGGCGCGTGGGCGCGTGACGGCGTAAAGCGTGAGGCCAAAAACGAGGACGGCGGAGCAGGTGAGGATGGTGAGGAGGTTGTACTGGAGGTGGAGCCAGAGGTGGTGGAGGTCGGTGGTTTGGGAGACCTGGATTAGCGTGACGAGGATCAAAGGAACTAGAAAAAGCGTTAAGAGGTTGGAGATCAAATAGTGGTAACCTAATTTGACGTACTTGAGATTGACGCTCTGGAGGAAATCGGGGAGCGCCATTCGGGTCTGGTGGTGGATCTGGACTCCGACGGCGGAGCCGCCTCCTCCTCCTCCTCCTCCGGTGGTCATCGGAATGTGAATGTGGAGGCGATGCGATTGAAGGAAGGAGAAAGAACGTTGGTTTTGGAATTGGTTTGTTGTGTTTGTAATATATATGGAATATGGATAGTGTGATGAGTCCAAAGAGGGTTACGTTGTTATGTTATGTTATGTTCTCTGCGTTGGGAAAACGGTTATTTCAGTGCTCCGTACACTGAGCACCAACACCTGGGACTGGGACTCTTACCTAATCATCAACGCAAGGAGAGACCAACCAATGTGCACCTCTGCAACTCCTGCAACCTCCTCACGCCAACGCGAATCATCTCTCTTCTTTTCTCTCACCTTTAATAACACAAAAAACCTTCATACATTATTATTCTATCTCCCACATCTATTCTATTCATGCTTCAACGTGCATATTATAACTTTCCTTAATTATCACAAATCATAATTTCATTCATTCACAAACCTAAATCTTATGATTTAATTAATTATATGCAATCAACATCTATAAAACTTAACATATATGAGACTCGGACACGTTTCTTAAATAATGTGTCAGTGTTGAACACACGCATCAGACACAACACTTGTAGATGATGAAGTGTCCACTTCAATAACACATTTTTAACACAATTTTAAAAATAAAAAATAAATTAATTTTTTAAAATTCAAAATTATTGAATAAATTTTTATTATGATTAGAAAAAATAAGGAAAACATTTTTTTGAACTAAACATGAGAAATATCTTTCTACTTAAAAAATTAAAATATACTGTTGAACATAAATCTTTATTATTAATTTATATAATTCATAATTATATAATATATAGATATATATCTTCATATCTTACATCTTAAAGATTATATATATTTTCAATTTATATAATTCATAATTATATAATATATAGATATATATCCTCGTATCTTACATTTTAAAAGATTATATATTTTCAATTTGTATATCTGTCGTATCAGTTTCTACTATAGCTTAACATGTAAAAAAAAAATATTCTAAATTAGTTGATTATCACAATTGTATAATCAATTATTTCAATTCAATAATAAACTAAACAATCCATTTAATAGCTTAAAACAAAAAGTTTCAAATTCTATGTCACTGACAAGGATATTACTGTCAATATTATTTATATTTTATCAAATTAATTTACATAACTATTAAAACATTTTCTTACTCTATTTCTAATTTTACTCTACTGATTGACTAAACACTCTCATTTATTTATTTATTTATTTACTTTTCAGTTCTTCTATTTGTCACCACAAGTAATGAAATAAATAAAAAATAGGTAGGCTAATCAATGACAGAGTCAGAGACAAAGTGATTAGTATGTCATGGGAACTCATGAATTCAAAGCCCTGATATTTTAAATCAGTCGTCAAAAAATTTGCATGATAATTAACGACCAGTCAGAGACAAACTGATTATTATGTCATAGGAACTCCACTGAACCAACCCTGATACTTTGCTATTAAAAATGGTTTTTGAATACACACTCAAAATTAATGATATGACATTTTTATTTTAAAATATAAAATAATTAAAGATGAACCAAATACGTAATATTAGGTAGGAAAATGGAAGGGTGTCCACATAAAAAATTTCTAAAAAAAACAAAAGTGGAAAAATATAAGAAAGAAAATACAATTCAAAATCCAGAGTTTGAAATTGAAAGCATTGATGGGATGATGGGAGGGCGTTAAACCCTGACCAGCAGAAATGTTTGATAAATGAGAAAAGAAATTGTTGATTCAAAGGACGAATTGGATTTTTCAATCCATGGGAGGACAAGTTATCCTCGTTACGTCATTCATGTCATTTTCAACAGGTATTATTCAATTAATGTATGCACCACATTTTTTTTTTCTGGGGATGTCATTTTGGACTGAAAAATGGTATTGGCACATTCGTTTAGGTTCACAAAACTCATCAATAGATTTATCTTAACTACTCAAAAAAATTATGAAAAAATAATTGAACTATAAGTTTGTCCCCTTCAATTTCTAATATACTACTTACTTTTTTCTACTTTTCAATTATTTTAACCTTCAGACTTTAAGAAATTTACATTTCAATTCACCCTCGTGCTTATGTATATTATTAATTGAATGACATCTAGTCAGGACTTACATAAATATTAGAATTAGGATTCAATAGAAGCAGAATAAAAAATAAACGTGCAAAATTGAAAATTATATTAAAATTGTGAATTTTCTAAAATCTAGAAATTAAAAACACTAAAAAAATACAAGACCAAAATTTCAGAATATATATAGACACACATTCACATCAGATAAACAATGATAATAACGAAACTTTTATCATTTGATAGAGACTGAAAATAAATGTGAGTGCAGGAAATCAAATGCAGGTGACATCATTAACTTACGGAGGATTCCTGACAACGAACAGGCCATGCTTTACAAGTCAGTCCAGGGAAAAGCCGAACAACTGGCGGCAATGTTGGCAAAACCTTCATAGTTCAAATGACTACGAAAACTATGTAAAATGATTAAAAAGGGATAGTGATTAACATATAGAGCCCAAAATCAAAGATTTGGGTTATTTACATACCGTCAGTGGATCTTTGAATACATAACTTATTCTTGAATTTTCTATAATTAAATCAAGCTTTGCATTTTCACAGTCAATGACATAAGCGGCTCACAACTTCGCAGCCAAAAGTGTCCAGGAAGAAAAATATTACAGCAGATGTCACCCATAATTTTAGAATGAAATTTTCATGTATTAGAATAGAATCTCAATAAATTTAATGTCAACATGCGATTCTTATTCTAATAAAACCATGTAGAGTCTTAATACAGACATGTGTTGCTGGTAAAATATGGGCCAATCGATTAACTTGGATTACCCAAAAAAAGGTTCAGACATAGCTGTCACACACTCCATCCCAGCCTACACATAACTAACACCAGAAAAGACAGCACTGAGTTTAGAAAAATGTTACGAGCAAAGGTTAAGATTCGCAGATTAAGCCATCACTTAGCCCCTGGCAGTCTTACAAGGTGGAACGGTAGGACAAGCTACAGAGCCTCCTTCAGCAGTTTTTCCGTCAGACTTTTGGGGAGTCCCATCACACTGTCGGTTGTTCCTACCTGCAAATATACAATCATTTACTGTCGATAGGAACTAGAAAATAAAATGCCAGCACTCTTGTCCCAACAGGAAACCAGCTAGCCACATCACCAGCATTAGACTTTTGCATGTCATCAGCAGTAGTACAAATTTAAACTGCTAATTTAGGTAAACGTGGAAGTTTCCACCAAGATTTGAGGATAATCAGCATGCAAATTCATCCGTGCATTCAATCCTAGCTAGTGGGAAAAGTCTTGGTTGTTGTCATTGTCGCAGTTTTGCTTTAGTTTGAGCAGTAAGGAAATTCTAAGCAGAACTAGATATGATCTACAGATTTCTAAATCGGTTTCTTGCTTTTGCTAAGTCCAAACACAAATCTCTAACCAGCGAAACTTAAGTAAATTTCAAATTCTCTTTTAATAACAATAAAAGAATAGTTCTAAACGGTGAGCATTGAATAATGGAATACTGCAACTTCATACTGAAATATAACAGCTAAACTTAGCTAATAGACCAGACCATCCTTTACGAAATTGGTGCACATTTTGATTGAATATTACCAAAATGGGTAGATTTAAAAAAAAAATTACATTCATGGGTAAGTCGTGCTTACTAAGCAAACTTTATTGTGAAGAAGTAGTGTTCTATAAATACAACTTCAAAGTCTCTCAGCTGAAGTCTATGCAAATGACAATATTAGTGTATTCGTAAAAATCGTGTTTGATCAATGATTTTTTTTTTCGCGATCAATGATAATTTTAAGTTAATTTTTTTATGTTTAAACTAAGATTGAAACAGAAGTCCTGCACAGAAATTAAGATTTCCATATTCGGAACTTAAAAAGAAGTCGTAGTTGTGGATACACATTACGGCTTCTGATTTAAAAGAATTTGTAAAATAAAAATTGTACTGAAGTCACGTAGTTCCTCCACTACTTTCTTTAAGTTTTACAGTACTGAAGTCTATATTAATCAAAGTTGTGATGCAGGCAGGCGACTTTGTTACTAATACCAAAATAAAATCATTATTGACAATCACGATTTCATCCGAGAGAGCTAGAAGTCCTATTTACAAAACTTACCCAGAGTCATAATTCTTTAAAAATCTGCCAATTTCAGTAATTTTCAAACAAAATCTACACAGCATGATCCCCCCAATCTATAGCTATTATTAAGATGCAGTGACATTCCTAAGTATGAAAGAGGAGTCAACCAACCACTTCTTTGACAAATGGCAATATTGAAGGATGCTCTATTATCAGCCCACCAGCAACATTAAGAGTAATTCCCTCGTCAACCTAAACAAGAAAAAGGATTAAAAGCATATTAGCTACTCAGCATCATAATATAGCTCCGCACAGAAGCACTGTCTGTATAAGAAACATTCATAAAAAAAACAAGTTACAAGAAACAATACATACCAGCTTCTCAATGATTTCATCGGGTATTTCATTGAAATATATCTGTAAAACATCACAAGACAAAACCATTTTACACAATAAACAGTAGAGTGCACACTCATGTGGCCATGAACATCACTGTGCCAAGAAACAAAAAATGAAGGTTCAGGTCCAAGCTTGAAATAAATGTGTTCCTCTCATGGTATTGATAAAAGTTCAGAATAATCAAGAATAATACAAGTTTCGAAAGTGTCATGGAAACAAAAATCAGCAGGAAGCATATTCTTTCAATTTGATTGGTATGTAATTGTTGAGAGTAATTAGCATAGTTGATAGTAAACATCAAGGAGTAAGAATTCCCCGATCATTTGTTGGACATGTATTGGTATCACATTGGCAAGGGGATTAAATTTGTACTTTGGTCAGACAATATAGGAGACAGACTAAATAATAATCACCAAGGAGAGCAAAGATAGGGAAGAACAATACCTCCACACGATCTGAATCTCCTTTTCTAAATCCTGTTTTGATGTTAGTAACTAATACAGATCCCACGGTTGCAGCACACTTTCCAGAATAATCTAAAATTGTACAAAAATCCATTAAATATGAATATATTGGTGATTAGAAGTTCATAATCACAAAGGAGGTGAGAGAGGAAACTATTTATTAGTTGAAATACAATAGGAAAATATCATTAAGCAGACCTTTCAAGAATTTCCGAGCCTCTTCTTTGCTAGTTGGTTTTTCCCTAATCACACCTTCGTACACCACCACCTCCAAATCACATTTGACAATGAATGTCAGACAATAGCAAACTTTGACTCGGAAGAAAATAAATTTGACAATTTCTGCTACAAACTAGTCTTGTCACCATAAGGCCATTTATTTGAGGTAGCAAGCACAAACTTGCCAATTTGGCATTAAGAAGTCATTTACGCTTTCTTAAAACAAGGAATCAATTTGTTTGGACACTGGACATATTTTAGATTATTAATTAACATTAAACACTAGTCAATAACAGCCCACGAACCAAAAAGAAAAACTTCCTTATTAACATCTACAAGAAGCATGGGAGAGAAGGAGTGTTTGGAAGGAAGCACCAATAGAATTACTGAATTTTTATGGAATTTACCTTCAACTTTTTTCTTAACCATGTTTCTTATGAATGGTAATATTTTGAAGATGTACAATGGTAAACTATAAAAGAAATATTGAGAAGAATATGACGAATACTTGGTCGGAGGTAATTAATAATGTTGGCTCCGCATCCTTTAAGTAATCATCAACAGGGAGCCTTTGCAAGATGGCTTCTGCCTAAGGAAAAGATTGAGAGCAACTAAATAAGCACCTGAGTATCAGCTGCACAACTATAAGAGAACAGTAGCACTATTAATTATATGACCTAACCAGGTAAGACCTTCAAACAGAGGATGACAAACCAAAACCATGAAATGATTTCTTTGAAAATATAGAAACCACTGACATAATTGTCAAAAACTATGAGCAATATGATACCAATGACTTACTCCTATTAGGTATTGCTCTTAATTTATTTTATAATAGTAGTCAATAATACAAACACATCTTAGCCAAAATAGAAGCACATGGAATCAGAATCCAAATATTAACAATAAAGAGCATAAAACCTCCACTTTTGTATTCAATTTTAACTTTCAAATATTTGTTAAAATGTTAAAAAAATAGTAGCTTAACGAGACTATCAAGAATTTTGGTAGTTCCCGACTGAAAACAAGAAGGAAGAAGATAAAACTGAAGTTTTTATGGCAATTTCACTATGACAGCATTTGGTCTGTACTTATGGAAATGGGCAAGTTTCGTATATTGTCATTTCTTCCTAAGAATGATCAGAGAAGCTGGATCTGTAATCTACAAACTGGAGTGCGCTTCATCCTTAACAAACTGTATATCCTCAATTAATAAATGGCCCAGGTGACATAGAACCTAACAACCACCAAGACTTAACTACTGGGAAGGCAACATACTGTGTCTGCTGTAATTAAAATAGTTGGTTCATCAACCCTCTCTTGATTACTGGTAGATTGAAGTTTGGATATAATGGCATTGGCCTGATACATATAATTCACATTCATAATCAGAGAAGAATTGATCTTAAAACACAATCTTCCACAAAGAACAGGCACCAAAACAATTCACAACAGAAAGCAGTTCTAGCATATATTTCTAAGGTGTCTCTACTCTCAAGAAAAATCAGAGGCCACCATTTCAATCCAAGAACAAGGTTGACACATTTGAGAAGATTTACTTGCAGTCCTAAAGATTCTCTAAAATCGACTCATGGAATTGACTTGTAAACTTTTAAGAGGTTGTGTGATAAAAAAAATAACATTAACATAACCTATTAATGACATACAGTCTTAACAAATACTACTAACGCAACAATAATTCGACATTTCAACTTCAAAAGAAAGCAATATAGCAAGTCAAAAAATAAAATGTAATAGTACATTAGTACTAAATAAGATCAAATTACAAAAGTTACCAAATTATATATAAATTAATGATAACAAATAAGTTACTAAAGTAAAAACACCTATGATCTAATTTCTTCAAACCATTTGAGTCATAGTAAAACACTGCCATTATAAGGTTAATAGAACAAGAATTACAGTTAATTTCAAATTTATTGACTCATTTCTTAGCTCAAGAGTTCACATGAATTTACCTGAGTTTAACGGAATCCACAAAAGAGTTTAATACAGAATTAACTCATTTTATCTAACTAAAATCATAAAAGTTTAAGAGTTAAATTGGGAGTTTGACAATCATGTCCTAGAAAGTACATAATGTCACAATAACCCCCGAAATTACCAATTGTTTCATCTAGGTCTCTAATCTTAATCAGTTACCATCACTTTGATCCTAAACATATGTTAATATTATCATTTGTCATTTAAAAAAAAATTGAACTAATACGATTAACAAATTGCACCTCCAAGGAGTTCTTTAAAATTTTGTTAGTTTCAGGAACTAATACGATAGTGTTATTAGCTCCATGCCTAAAATGGTGATTTACTCCAGTTACTTTTAAAGACTTATTACTCATATTTATAGGTTTTTGTTTAGAATAAGATGAACCAGGAACACAATACAAGCACAATCCAATCTCACACAGACCTTGGCTTCGGCGAGAGCCATAACCAACTCTTCCGGAGTTTCTTTTCGGATGCTCTTCTCATCGATATCCGCAGTCTACACGAAACACACAGAAGATTAGAGCTAAACCTGAAAGCACGATGAAACAAACATGAACGAACCATTAATGTGAATAGGAATCCCATTTCGGACAATATCTTGCGGCGTGCGACGGAAGAAGAACCCAATATAATCTGCAAATAATCAATAGCGCGAGTTAATTAACAAGGAGAATGAGTGATTAGTGAAGAAACAATTAAGTGTGGAGAAAATCAAAGTGAAACCCTAAGAGTACCTTGTAGGAAGAACTCGAAGCTTCCATCGCAACCTCTCCGGTGGAATCAAATGGATGGCGGGAAATTATGCAAAACGGATTTGGAACTATATAAATACGCTAACCAAATTCAAATTTTATTTGGAATTTCGAAATGCAAATTACAACTTTTTTTACCCTGTGCCCGTTTCTTTCTTCTACTGTCTCAGTGCTTTTGTACTAGTTTAAATAAATATTTAATGTGAGAATCATATTTTAAATTTATAATAATTGTTTTTTTATTCGATTTAATAATATTAATAACCAAATTATGTATGTATTGATAGAATGAAGTGTTAATAGAAGTGGAATTCGTTATCAGTGTTATTTTACGGTTATTTTGCAAAAATTGGTCAATTCTGTAAATTTTTAGGGTAACTTTTTTTAAATTGTCCATATATATATATAACACTTTGTTCTAAATAAGTATAAATCAATATATACAACACTTTGTTCTAAATAAGTTGAGATATATAACACTTTATTTTAAAGTTTTAAATAAGTTGTGATATGGTGGTACAGTTTTGGTATCAGAAAAATATATCATGTCAAGATGAATTTTATTTCATCATATCAACTTTGATAAGATTTCATTTTCCTATTTTTCCTATAATTAAAGTAGTGTAAATGTGATACGATTCTTTTCATAATAAAATTGTGTGATGTTCAAACAATTCTTTTTATATATATAAAAATTTTCATGTATTAACTAATGACATTTTAAGAAACAACGATCATTTCTCATCACATGAAAAAAATATTATTAAAATTAAAAAAAAATACAAAAATATATGGGATTAGACCAAAATTCATATATTAATAAAATCGATACATAAATAGATTATACTTATTCATAGAAAAAATAAAAATAGATTAGATTGAAGTCTACTATACCAATGAAATGATTCTCTATGAATAAATTCTAAATTAGTCATAACTAATTTATCAGCACACGCATTTTCTTCACGAAAAATATGAATAACCTTAAATATGATTTTTTTTTTGTATAAGAATTAAGACAAGTATTACACAAGTTATCTATCTCGATAATTTAAAAAAATATATTATATTTTGAATAAAAAAACTTTAAAATTATCCACTTTGATAAAAAAAAAAGTTATTTTACCAAGTTTCTTTAAAATGTCAATGAAAACTTTAAGAACAGACACATGAATGTTCAAAGTAATTTTTTGGGTTGATGAGGATTGAAATAAAGATAAGGCAATTGCTTCCTACACCATATCACTGCACCCAATCATAGAGAAAAACTGAAAATACCTTTAAAAAATGAGATACATATAAAATTACATTCTGGATCCCTTTTTTCGGAACACAATAATCTCTTCCAGATAAATTTTATTCGGAATGGGATTTTGATTTTTTTTTTCCGAATTTTTATATCTGAAACACAAAAATCTCTTCTAAATTTATTTTTTCGAAATGTATTATTTTCAATTCCGGATTTTCATTTCCAGAATAAAAAAGAGTATTTTCGGAATTTTGAAATTATGTTGGGTGTAGGTTGAAAAGTGTTTGGTGCTGGGAGCATTTGCCTAATGAGAATTATTTGATGTTGGTGTTGTGGTGAAGAAAATCCCTGCGAAGTCTTTAACCAATATGGGACCACAATGCTTTGATATTCCCTTAACTTTCATTCGATGTTTCAATAAATGCTCACATACAAAAAAGTAAGATAACAATGTGAGAATTTTTTTTCCCTTTACCAAAAGGAAACATGTGTTTTTAAAATCTGAATATTATTATGATGATTTTACGTTTGTTGGATTAGTTTTATAATTAAATGATTTTTAATTTCAAATATGTTGTTTTCAAATAGATAATGACATGTTTATATATAAATAAAAATATAATAAACTTCTTATAAAATTTTATATTATTAATATTAATCTTATATATAAGTTTTCACAGTTATATAATTATTATGAATTAATGTTCAGTAAATTACTCATAAAAACAAATATATGATGTTGAGTCTTTGACTTAACTTTAAAATTACTTATTAAAACAATAAAAGTTGTTAACAAACATAATTGTTAATAAAATGGTGCAGCCTTAGTTTTTATTGTTACTTAAAATAATATTTTGTGCGATCTATAAAATATTTTGATAAATATATTTCAAAATTAAATAACTAAAAATAGTTCAATTGTTTATTTTAAAAATAAAATAAATAATTTTAAACTATAATAATTTTACAATTTGATTTAAGGTATGTAGCACAAATATTATAACTTTAGAGATAAAATAACTATTTTAAAATTACAGTAGTTTTACAATTTGATAAAAGAAAATCGACTTATCACAAACATTATAAGATTAATATCTCTCTCAAGTATTATTGATTCTCCCACTTAAATTTGATTTTGAAGATCATTTTATTTTTAAATATTTTTGTTTGTAAACTATATTATTGTATTATATATATATATATATATATAAGCAAAAGAGATTCGCTTTTCTTGGTTATTTAAATTTTGAATGTTACAGTTTAGGGTAAAAAAGCTTAAATATTTATCTTAAAATTAAATTTTTTGAACATTACTTTTCTTGTAGGATTCGTAAAATCAGGGACCAGACCAAAACTCATATATTCACAAAATCGATAAATATGAAGCCTATACCTATTTATAAATAACTATAAAAAAAGACTATATAGAAACTTATTATACCAATGAAATTATTCTCTATGAATAAATCCTAAGTTATCAAGCTTATCAGCACAAACATTCATTTTACGAAAAAATGTGATAAACTCTAAACCTGATTTTTCCACGGTAATTAAGACAAGTGTTCCACCTATTACCTAACACCCAAGGAACATTAATTCTAACAACAATTACAACACAAAGCAAGACAAAATCATATTCAAGTCATAAATTAGTAACTCATCTTTTAAGTTTCTTCAATAGGATGAATAATATTTTTTTTATGTGGTAGCAGATAACTGTTGTTACTTAAGATGTCAAGTACCTAATTGAGATGTCAAGTTTCGTAATATCTAACATCAGAGCTTTAGGGTTTAGGATTTATATATATATATATATATATATATATATATATATATATATATATATATATATATATATATATATATATATATATATATATATATTTGTATAATTAAATTTTAT
>Ga0123342_1000953_pt1 | contig 48329 bp, 16 predicted proteins | sample Turbeawhitnodule_FD_89960 | JGI IMG/M metagenome (GOLD analysis project Ga0123342, IMG submission 89960) | Root nodule microbial communities of legume samples collected from Mexico - Turtle bean Mexico white nodule | ecosystem: Host-associated > Plants > Roots > Nodule | place: Mexico: Nepantla...
AACAAACTTAAGAATGTTATTTTAAACTTATTCATTGTTCAATTTTATTGTTTTCTTCAAAACAGATTAGAAGTGGCATGGTTCTAGGCTGTAATTTTTTCAAATGGTGCATTGAAGACGTTGACGATGAAAAAGATGAAATTATTATCATACAACGGAATAAGATATGTCTTCTAGAAAACCGTTTGAAGGTCTCCACAAGAAGGATTCAAATGTTATTACTGTGAATGTCTTTTCTTTTTCTAATTAACATTATTATGTTCTTCATGTAATGAATTTATATTATATATTTTGACACCTACTTAATATTCAGGTTATATTCTAAATTTCTATTTTCTTTTTAAAATATATTCATTTTGCTATTCATAATAATGAAAATTATATTAAAATTAATTTTATATATATTTGTATATATATATATATAACATAACATAATTTATAAAATCATTTATAATATTAAAAATATGTAAATAAATTAACTTAAATAAAAAATAATTCTTAATTAATAAAATATTAAATAATATAATTATACTTTAATTTTAAATTATAATTAACTAAAATATGAAATAGGATTAATTATTATTTATTCTTTTTTTATATAAAAGGGTAAAATTGTAATCTCACAAACTTTACTATTCAACATAATTTATAATATTCTTACAACTATCACATCACTCACAATTTTCAATAAACTTTCCTCACACATCCACTCTAACATACCCCAATCCAAACAACCTCAATTTTCTTCACACTTTCTTCACACTTCCACTCCCACTCACTCTCAACTTTCCACTCCCCCACACCCTCTAATCCAAACACACCCTAAAATACAAACATAGAATTTCCTACCCAATGCAAATAGATAGATGACACAGGTTCTCCTATGTTTTACCGCAATGAATAGAGACCCTTGTAAACTTTTTAAAAACTTACTATTGTTACAAGATCATCTTTGTTCCTTCCATTTTTTCTTCTGTTCAATGAGTTAATGATGCAGAAGTAGAAATCAGGCACTGTTATTGCATCAATGATAACCTTTTAGGAAGAGTTTTCCTAGAAGGTTTCGGTTTCTTATACTTCTGAAGAAAAGAGAATCTCAATATTATAACTAGCAGACAAGCTGCCAAATGTTTACACACTGATGGTCTGTTTATAGAATCAACATAGAAAAATATCATAATAAGATAACCCTATTTTCTATACTGGAGTAGTTTAATCTAATTCAACATAGGATAAACTATCTAAATAAAAATAACCACAAGTAAAAAAAAACCGTAACTTCAAAATCAAATCCTAGACTAAAAATGTAAAACCATTCTCTAAGTTGAACAATAACCAAACACATTTTTTATTTTTATTTTCCCGGAATACTGTTCCTAGAAATCTGATGCTCAGGAAAGTAATTTAGTTAGGAATGAAAGATGAATGATTCCTTGTTTCAAACACCACTTTAGGCTATTGTTTAGGTTGAAGGCAAATGAAGCAGTGACCTTTAAACTTGTAGTCTTGCGATGCACACTAACAGTCACTTCATAATTATTTCTATTTGATGCAAGCTATGTCTAACATTGGCATGCTAATCATAGATATGAGTAGCTAAAGACTTAGTAGAATGTGAAGCAGCAATACTCAGCAGGCTAAGGCTAATGGGAGTAATATAGAGAGAGTGTATGTATGTACACTAGGAGATACCGTTAGACTGTTAGAGGTGTAAAGTTAATCACAGAAAATGTAGGGGCCATATTCTTTTGTGTGGTTTGAACAGATAACCGAGCGAATTGCTCAGTTCTAACTTGTAAGTGCGTAAAGGTAAACCTTTGTACGAAGCTTTTCCCCTTCCTTTGTGTTCTGTGATATTCAATAACAGATGTTCTTTTTCGTAGTTTTCTCATTTCCTGCATCCTAGTTACCCTCTCTCTCTGAGTTTCTAGTAAGTTCCCAGCATATATCATCAGTAAGAAAAGCAACCCCCTTGAAACAGTTTCTAGTATGTTCTGATTTATTGATTTCTTTGTCTAAATATGGGAAATAAGACAACTGTATGTATAAATTGTTGGGAAGTCTCATACCATTCTTGAGATGAGGCTTTTATATTTGTTCCAATTGGTTTTTTGATCTGACATAAATCATCGTAAAACTCATTAGTTGGAAACAATGATACATGTACCGTACTTGCCCATGGAATTCATAGATGTTCATGTATCATTTACTTCCCATCACCATCGAATAACTTTTTAGAGGTCTACATGTGACAAATCTTTGTTGTCTAAATTTAATGACAGTTCTTTAAAACTGGTTATTACTTGAAGACCAAAAGTATTCTTCTGGAAATGCAAAACAAAATCCTTTGGACAACCATGTTCTCTCTTTTGTTGGTCGGAATGGTTAACCTGGAGTCAAATCTGTAGCTCTAGAATTATATCAAGTAAATATTAGGAAAAATGACAACAAATAGAATGACTAGAGTCAATTTCTCTTTAATCATTGAAGTCAATTCCCAGCTGTTGTATCACTTCATTAATTTCATATTACACTATAAAACCGGGTGACCCTGAACAATTAGATTAAAATATGATCTAAGCTCAAAATTTTCTTACAAGTTACACTTTGTTGAAGAGTTTAACCTCTTTTTTCTTTTGAATGCAAGTCTCATACTTCTTTTTTTGCAACAGCCAAGTTTTTTATTTATTTTATAATCCAAAGTCCAGCTTTTGTTTAACAAACTTTCATCCAAGGTCTAGGGACTAGGGACTAGAGAGAAATATTTGATATGACTGCAAGCTTTCCATAATATGCAGAAATATCATTTGCTTTTCTAACATATCGTCAAACAAAAGGAAATTCTATACAATTGTTATCTTTGAGCTTGGGAAATCAACTTTTTCAATTGTTATCTTTTCTACTTTCCTTGTTATGTCCTTTATTAAAAGCCTTTTTGGTTCTAAGGACTAAGATTCCTATCTTCTTCTACATGTGCAGCTTGACAGCGTTTTGCTGCTGTTGTTTGCTAGAGGATTGCTTTTTCTGGTGATCATATTAAAAGTTGTATCAGCAGTTTGGTGTACTTGGCCGGTTATAGCTCTCTGGACAAATGCTGCTCTAATGTCTTACTTGATCTGTGCGGGATCTGGCAAGTATTAGTCATTCTTGTAACTCTTGGATCTTTACCTTCTCCCTCACTCATTTCTGGGTTGTTCATAGATTTTCTGATGTGATCATTGTGAATTTCTTTGTATGTGTGAGTGCTTAATGTATATTGGAAACTGTAAAGAACAATATTTTTACGTGGAATTACAAACGAATATATTATGGTTGTTCCTTGCTACCAGTGTCAAACTCCACTCCTTCTTTCGTTTTTGGTACAAATGGATTTAAAATCGGTAGTCAAAATTATTTTACCGTTCATTGGTTCAATTGTCGTGGTTGAGGCAGAGTATGTATGATTAAATATGTTTTAAATATATATTTATCCCTCTACAATGTTCTGTAGTTTTAATCTTTATAAAAATTTGAGTTTCATTAATTTCAATGTAGTACTGTATTGTAAAATAAACTGATTATCACAATCATGATAAGTATTAATAATTTGCGATTGAATGATACAATAAAATCTTCAACATTGGTTCAATAACTCTGTCAAAACACATTCTTTATTTATAACTTTCTGAAACTCAAACAATGTAAGTGAAATTAATTCACTAGCTGATGAATTTTCGAAGGAAATATCTTAAAAGACTATATATTATATAACAATTCCAATTGTTATTTATAAATTTATCTCTAATTTGAATATTGAGACAACTGTGGGACGATTGGAATTATGTTAAATTTCAGTTTGAAAACCTTAGCATTGAAGTGAATTTTTGTATAGTGTGTTATCTATACAGCTTTCTACACAAAATTTTAAGTAACTTATTTGAATTGAAGCATATCTTAAAAAGGAATATGTAGAGATTGTAGATTGAGATCATTTTCAACAGAGGAAGCTGAATTTGAAACAGGCAAAATCAAGCATTTTTCAACATTAGAACCTTGAACCGGATTGTGAACAGAGAAGCCTGTTTAAAGATTCTGAAGTATTTTGCATATAAGCAGATAAAGGAAAAGGGTGATTCACAGTTAAAGCAGTGAATCCAGTTTGATTTTTAAAAGTGTTTAAATTTCACAGTATAGTAGAAATTGAGTTTTAAGACAAGATAGATTAATAAGTGGCGTGATTATTTGCAAAGTGTAGCAATGAAGAAGTAGATTAGAAGTAAAATAATAAGCAGTGGGAATGGAAGTGGGTAAAATTGCATTAATGAGTCAGCCTAGAAAGAAGTACAAAGATGAGAATAACAAGAAATGAAATGAGGTAAAATGCAGCTAGAGAGTCCATACATATTCTGGTGCATCTTTCCTTTTCCCAGCCAATGTACGATACAAATACATCTTCTCTACCCTCTGCCCATCTTCCAGGCTACAATCTTCTTGCTCATTTTCATTGAAGATCTCCACATTCAACCTTGGCATCTTCTTGGCCAGCAACTTGCAGGCTCCCACAGTCACTTCGCAGGACGACATCCAAAGGGATCGCATTGTTTCATACTTCCCTACGTCCGTCAGAAGTGCCATGTCACCGAAAGGGCAATCTCTTATCTCAAGCTTCCTCAGTTTCTTGCATCCATTCAACACATACAGCATTCCCTTGTCACTGTCCCCAGCAAATGCAATAGACAGCATTTCAAGCTTCTCAGCATACATTCCAATGTATAGGAAAACCTGGTCAGTCAACTGCCCTGAGAGTGATAGGCGCCTCAGTCGCCTGCATGACTGCACAATTGCACCGAAACCTTCGTCCAGTGGCTGCATTGTATCAGGGTCAGGTTTTGTTGCATCAAGGATGCACAACCTGAACCGGATAAAATTGGGGCAGTTCTTTGCCACTGTAATGAGTGCAGCATTTGTCATCTGGTGGCAGAAGTAGAGTAATGAGTGAAGCTTTGGGCAACCCATTGATATTGCAACAAGTCCTACTTCTGTTACATTGGCTGCTGGATTTCCAAAGGGAACAGATGGAAACACCCTCAATTCCTGCAAATCTGTACATGTCTGGGCTACAACACCAAGTCCTTTGTCTCCAATGCAATCCATTATCTGCACAAATCTAGGAATTTGTCATGTTCACCAATTGAAGAATTAACAAATAAAATGAGAATGTTCTGAATTTCATTTATTTACCCATAAGCGCTGAAGTTTCACACAGTGGCGAATCAGTTTTATCAGATCACTGCCCTGAATGCCTGCTGCATAGCTCAAGTTTAAGGATGTCAAATTTGGGCAAATAGGATATATAGCTGCAAGACAGTGAGGAGCAACTTCCAAAAGCCCTGACAAACTGGTTATGGACTTGCACTTGAGAATGGTGTTCTTAAGCTTTATGTATGCCTCTGATTCGGGATCATGAACAAGTGATCCAATTCCCAAATCCGCTAGTTGAGGTGCTCGTGTCAGTATCCTTTGCAGGGCATCAAGGGGAACTGAACGATTCAGCTTCAAACTCTTCAGGTTAGGAGACCTGGCCACAAGTCTCTCTAGAGCTCCCAAACTAACCTCTCCTTTAAGGCAAGCAAAATTAAGAGAGACAAGCGATGTACAGCTATCAGGAAAGCAACTTAGCCACTGCCCTTTGTGATCTTCAACTTCATTTTCTTGCAGATCCAGCTCCCTAAGATACCTACATTTCAAATCAAATAAAACACGAGCAACCTTGGGAGTCATAAACGCATTCCACAATTCCTCACTCTATTCTCAATCAGCAAACAGATCCATCCACATTATTCATCCTCAACCCCCCGCATACCACATGCAAAACGGTTTTTATTTTACAGGACCATGTTCGGAGAAAATAACTCCTAATCATGTGCAATTCACAAACAGGCAATAAACTTTTATTAAGAACAGATCAGTCAAGCTCCCAAGATCCTCTTGGGCACTAGCTTTTCTGCAACGCTTGACATGCACCAAAAGCAAGTTCAAAGCCATTCACTCAACCACTTTACTCAACTAATTAAACTCTTTTTTCCCAAACTAATTATACTAACAAAGAATTACAAGCCAGTAGGCACCTTAAAAATGTCGAAAAACACTTGAAACTTGGACAGCACAAGAAGACAAAGACCAAACTAATCAGAACATACCTTGAGCCACCTATCCTCCAAAACACAAAAAGCAGTAGGAAGTCATCAAAAAGTGTTCCGACCCCCCACCCCCCTATGAACCATTTAAAATACAAAGACAACAACAAAATTTGTGCAACAAAAGCTTAAATCTAAACCAGAGGAAGACTCCAACACACAAACCTGCAATTTGCAGCTACAGCAGCAAGGCCATCGGTGGTGAACCCTTCACAGCTAACCAGAACCAAAGACTTGAAGTTTGTGAAAGAACGAGAAAGTAGCTCCAGGCTCTCATCCGAGACCACCATCCTCTTGAGCCTAAGCTCCTCCAACCCAACTCTTCTCTTGGCCAGAGCCTCAATCCATGGATACACAAAGCCACCCCAACCGTAAGGAACCAAACTGAAGTCAGCAAAATGAGGTTTTCCCTTCAAAGTCAAAGACTTGAGACCAGGAAACCTTTGGATCAACCTCTCCGGAGTGATAGAGTAACAGTTCCCTATGAACACCCTCTGTCTCGTACACCTCTCTATCCTGTACCAACTTTTACACACCAAAGACAAAGCATTCCGGTCACGGTGTGACACCACATAATCAAATATGTGCTCTATTACCTCGTCGGGGAAATAATTCATCATTTTATTTTCTTGACGCTTATCTTTGTCTTACTCAGTGATCCAAACTCCCCAACGTTCCAGGAAAACTTTCATACTCCATAGGAGAATAGGAAAAAAGAAACAGCCCCAGAAAGGTAAGGCTCTCAAATTTTAAGTATTACCACACCATGGAGAAAACCAAGATCTAAAGCCAGAAAAAGTGGGAACAGATCTAGGCTGAAACGAGAGAGTGAGAAAATAAATCTTCAAATCTAGAACATCAGGGGAGTCTATAAAGAGGGTACTGATAAAAACCGAAAATATTATACTTCCCAACTTGGATCTGCTTGGAGGGTAGCCAAAAAAACTCAATTTTTCTCAAGGAAAAAACAACTAGAGAAAAAAAAATGAACAATGAGGTGGAAGAGAGGAAACCCAAAACAGAAAAAATATGACCTTGCAAATGAAAAGGTGATGATGGATTTCGAAACAGGATAAAAAGAAAAGTAGGATAGATCTGAGAAAATCCAAGTTTGGCAGAAATCCTAATTTACACTATAGATCAAACCACCCAAGAGGTGAATGCGCTTAGAGCTTAGAATGAGAGAAAGATTGAAAACCCTTGGTGTGAGTGAGTCACATGTTGTGTTAAAACAAAAACTCAAGAGTGAGAGGGGTAAGAAGAATAGTAGGAGAAGAAGGAGAAAGAGGAGAAGAAGGTGGTGGTGTTGGTGGTAGTGAAGTGAAAGAAAGGAAGTAACCCAACTGGTTGAGTTGAGTGTAGATATATTTAACCATGGTTAGCTTATTGTAGCTTAACTCAACCAGGAAGGATGGTTGGTTGGGGGCTTTCGAATGAAATCAGAGAAAGCAGAGGCGTCGATTTTGATGATGGGATATTGAGAGAATCTTGACCGTTGAGTGCGTGAACATGCATCAGTCCCTGTCACTGCTTTCCAAGTGAGCCTCACCCTCTGCTAAAAGTCTCACACCCTCTCTGCTAAAAAAAAGAGTTTCTGAGAAAGAGAAAGAGAGAGAGAGAAAACGGCATGGACAAATCGAAAACGACTGTCGGATTAAAGACACCTGCTTTCGGGAAAAACTACGAAAATGCCATGCCTAGGTCTTAGATAACTATGTAGATAAGATCAAATCTACACTTCACACCAACCTACTCCGCGCGTCTCACACAATCGCGCCTTTTCAACATGTTTCCGACTGCTACACTCAAAAATTATTCCAATTAACTCTCTCATTAATTTTATTTTCACAATACACTCTCATCATTAATTATATCTAATATTTTAATACCTTTATTATCTTAAATTTCAAGCTCTCCTCCATATTCAATTTTATATCATATTTCTTTCTTTATATTAAAATATTTTTATTTTTTCTCCTTTTACAACAAATTATCAGTGATATATAATAGTAAGAAGATAACTTTCTTTAATAACAATTAAAATAAAATATGTTTTTTCGTAAAGCAACGAACAGCCGAATTAGTCTGACAATATTGAAAATTTGGAAATAGGAAGTACCAAAAACAATAAACTCTAGCATTTATTTTCAATAACGTGGTTAAAACTTTTTCCATTATAAAAATACTTTTATTTTTAAAAATTATTAATCAATTTACTACTTAACTTTGATACACGTAATGTAACTCGCTATCTGACAGTTAAATTACTGCCATGCAACTAAAAATAACTAAATTAGTCAATTTGATAAACTTAATCGATGGTATTTGGTAAATATCAAATTCAAATTATATTTTCTAAACAATAAACATCATATTTAGCAATTAAATAAATTGTAAGAATTTCCATTATTTGAAGATAATTGAAGGATGAAAATTCATCTATTATTCGTTTTATTCTAGTAATGTAAGGACTAAAAAACTAGTTTTAGAGTAAAATTGTTATATTTTTAATAATATTTAAATATTTTATTATTTAAGTAAAGAGATTATATAAATAAAAAAATCGTTATTCAAGTTATTTAGGATATATTTTAAAAAGAAAATAACTTCATTTTTTTATTTCTTTCTTTGAATCTATTTTGAAAATGTTAGATTATCTTTGGTATAAGTTTTGCATCTGGTGTTTTTAGCTTTAGGATTGGTCTCTGTTAGCTCAAAGTCGTGGTAATATAGTTAGATATTTTATCAGAACTTTGTGATGCAAGTATTGATTGTTTGAATTGAAGGATTGAAATTGGTTTAGATATAATTAATATATATAGGTTAATAGAGTAGTTTGATGAGAATACCTCTACAACTTTGAGTTATATATGTTTTGTGATCTGAATTGTTGATGAAATTCAAGTTTTTGCATGAAATTTTGTGGAAAAACATTGAAAAAAACAATTTTATACAGTTTTAAATTTGCATATCTTGCTCAAGCGAGAAAATTATCGCTCAAGCGAAAATGGGTGAAATTTATAGGTGTTTTAGGGTCCGTTTTCACTCAACTTAGAGGATTTTCACTTGAGTGAGATAATTTCCGCTCAAACTAAAAAAACTTAAATTTAAAGATTTGTATTGAAAATCTTTTAGTTTATGTATTTTATGTGATTTTTAGATAATTTGTTTGGATTTAATTTTTTGAGTTTTGGTGTGATTTAATGGTTTGATTAGGGGTAATATGGAGATATAAGATATGAAAAATGTGATTGAGACATAATATCTATAAAATAAATATTGTTTAGAGATTGTTAGGATGTACATTGGCTAGAAATTCATCTAAAAAGAGATATTATGACTTTATTGATATAGTAAAATCGTATAAATGAAGTTATTAAAGTGGTGAAAGTCGAATGAGGTTCATATGAATGATTCAGATACTTGAAAGATAACTAACTTGACATATTATATGAGTTAACTTTGTCTTACTAGTTGATATGATATTCAAATTATTGTGCGCATAATTGTGTAAATTTCATAGTGAGGTAGTATGACAGATGTAAATCTCTGAGTCTAAGTAAATACACAAGTCTTTCATGAGTAGTCAAATATCTCTGTGTGTTGGTGAGTAAAATTCTGAGATGAAAAATATGAATTATGAATCATTATAGACACTTGATTGCTTTGAAAAATGTATGAGGATTGATAAATTGGTGTTTGTATTTAAAGTGACATTTATATTATAATTTTTAAAAATAACTAGCTTACCTTTTGTTTGTGTGGTGTTTATTTTCTTTATTTGTCATGATCGTATATTTATACAGGAGCAAATGATATTTCAGATAATAGAACTCTACTATGAATTGATGAAGCAACTTATGTTTGTTTGATATTTTGTTTTAAGTTATCTATATATTAAAATCTGTATGAAAATAGAGATATTTTGAAATAATATATAACTTATTTATATATATAGAGATTTATTTATTTTATATGCACTGAAGAAATAATAATATTGTATTTTCTTATCAAATAGAGCTTTTTATTTTGTTTTACTAATAAAGTATCTCAACTTGATTAAGTTAATTCAAAATTTCTTTGATGTTGGTAACTAAATAGTTTATTTATTTAAAAAGTTAGAGTTAAAGGAAGGAGTTTATGAACACAAATTCTTATTAGTAGTATGTAGTTTGAATTTATGATGGGTTTAAAGAGTTATTGGTAGTATTGTACAAATATATTAGTAGTTTATTAAAAAGTGAAACATTAATGAATATAGTGTTTTTAAATAAGAAAAAAAAAGTAATTGGGAAGAGATTGATTGAGTAAAGTTGAAAGGAAATAATAAATAGGAAAATATTGAATGAAATGATTAGGAAATAAAGTTATGGAAAAAGAATAAAAAAAAAGGGAAATGATATTGACAATGAGAGGGATAAAATGGAAGAGAGTTGGTTTCTGCATGAATGGGAAGATATTAATTGGGAGTTAGGGAAGCATAAAGATGTTAAGACATGATTTGTTGTTCTTTTGAGTCCTTTGATGATTCGGTGCGTTACGGTGCACCGTACCCCTCGCAACAGGTCCACGTAATTGGTTACATCACTGCGTTCATCACATCAGTCCAAGTCCATGATAGGGACCGTACAGACCACCGCAGTAGATAGAAAGAGAGAGGATTTATGTTTTGATTGGATAAGGCATCAGAACCGAACCGGTTTGGAATAATACACCAATCATAGCGGTGGAGTAGAAGGATCACACTGCTCTCTTTCTTTCAATTTTTAACACTCATATAATAATAATAATAATAATAATAATAATAGGAATTTGAGTCTCCAAAGAGTGAATAAATATTTGAATATATAATTATTGAATAGATGGTAATAAGAGGGTGGTAGTTTTTGGAGAAAAAGAAAAGGTGTGATGGAATATGTTTAGTCCATGATTTTGAATGAATGATGATTAGTTGTTGGTTGGGGACACTAGCCCTAGCAAGGTATAGTGATATAGGCATGAGGGAGAAATTATTGTTATTATTCAACCTAGATTTCTTCTTTGTCATGTTAGAGACCACATGTGCAAATCAAAACACAATTCTTCCTCACTCCTTTACTTGTGTTAAATCATCAATTTTCAAGACACTCTGACTACTCAAAAAATTCTTCTACTTCTTTTCTAATACTTGTTGTGTAAAGGGGTGTTTTCAGTTAAAAGAAAATAACTTTTTCATCACAACTTTCTTTTTTTCTAATTCCACACATTTTTTGTCCTAAAATATTCTAATTCAAATAGATCCCTATATCTATTTTTTAAATGCATCAAAATTAGTTTCAAATCATGTCTTCAACAATCTTGTTAGTCCACACACTTGTCATTCTATACTCAACTTGATTTTTATTTTTTTTATATTGAATTATCATCTATTCTTGTTGTTGTAAGTTTCATATACGTTTTAATGCATGCCCATTTGTAAAAAGCTTTAAAAGTATATGGCACTAGAAGATTAAGAAATAAATCTGAAATAAGGGAATGTAATAAAAGAGACATTTTGTCAACAATTAAAAAGACAATTTAATAACTAAATAATGAGATTGGTGAACAGAGGAGTTGATTCTCAATTAATATGTACATTTTTAGTAGTCTTATGACTTTTAATTATGAGATGCTTCTTGATTAATGTAAAACAGTAGAAAATTGTTTCCCTAACTTTGTCAGATGATAATAATGACAATAAAACCTCAAAATTTCTTTTTAACAAACTCAAATAAATATTAAAATAAGTAATAATGATGTTAGTGGTTAAACTATCAAGACATTACATATCCCCTTATTCGATGACTTTCACACTTTTAATGTTGAAAAAGAGTAACATTTTTCTACAAACTATCTTGCTCGTGTAATATTAGTTCATAAAAACAGTGATTTAATATATAATATTAAATCACATCAAATTTGAGTTGATATTAATGAAATTATTTTAATAATTAAAAAATAAAATAATATTATATCGTAATTTTATAACAGTGTAAACAAAAATACAATACTTCTCAATTTTAAAATGCTATACAAGTTTTAACAGATATATTGTCGTACTTTAATTAAAATTTCAATAATATATGTAAAAATTTATTATTAATACCAAATTTAGATATAGAGAAAATAAAAAATATTTTCAGTTAAATTTATATTTTTAAATAAAATAAAATTGTTCTTTATTGACCTCATATTTTTTTTACTCTTTTACTAAAAATACTTTTATTTTGCAAATTCTAACAAAATTAAAAAAACTAGCTTCTGTCAAAATGAAACATAGTGAATGAATATTCTTGATGCTTTGCATATAAAGTTTTTATAGCTTGGTTGGGAGAAGACCTATGATGTTTGTGATCCTGATTTACCCTGTTTACTACTTTATTCTTTGGAATATACTTCACAAAATCAATTAACCTCCACCAATTATTCAAGAAAAAGCAATATTAATTGTTCATATGTCTACTTTTCTTAGGTGAAAAAAAGCCATTCTCACATTAACTTCTTCATTGGTATGTGGAGAAAATTATCTACAAGATAAGGATAAAAAAAAACAAAATAAAACTATTTTATCGGTTTTTATTGGGTTTATATTTACATATTTTGGATCCAATTGATTTTAGCAAATGCATAGACTGAATAGGGATTTCAAGTCTGCCCAATAAAAAATGTTCATTTAATATAATAAAAACTGAATATGTTTTTAATTTTCGTAAAATTAGCATCTTTTTATTTTAGTTTCCATACAAAATTATTTTTATTACTTCAAATTGAAAATTACTCTCCTTTTGTGTTTATAAAATGTGTAAATTTAGGTTTTAGAATTCTTAAATTCTTTTTTCATCTCTTCAAATTTTCAAATTACTATTTTTTAGTCCCTAATATTTATTTTAAGATAAACTAACGATATTTATTTTATGAATCTTAAATTCTTGAGATGACACGTACCAACATTATATTACAAGACTAGTATTTATCATTTGGAATGCTCTTTTAACTTTTTATTCAACACATGAGTAGTTAATTAGTTATAGGATAAAAAGGTGGTAATTTTCAACTTTAGAAAAACTAAGATAAAAATATTTACATAGATAAAATTTAAAACTCGATTATTTTAGAAGATTACAATTATATTTAAGCTTTTAAAAAATATATAGATGTTAATTTATATATATATATATAATAAAATTTAAGGACACATCTGATCTTTCTCGATCCTCAATGAACAATATTAAACAGTTAACATTAAAAACAAGACTTATATTTTCTATCCAAATTTTCAATTGTAGGTTTTACCATTATTTTTACCTAGATCCTAATTTATAAAAAAAAAAATTGAACTTCAATTAAAATTATAAAATCGTGGTTAACTACACAAAACAATCATTGAAAATAAAGTAAAAATAATTAACAAATAACCAAATAATGTTGGAAAGGAGAAGATAAATTACATGATTCAGATAGTTACATCAACCTGCAATAACAACAATATGTTTAGTTACTCATAGATTTACACTAAATCAAGAAAAAAGAGGAAAGAGTTCAAAATATAAAAAATATTCTTATACGTGTATTTTGCATAGGATGATTTCCAGTATTTTTCAACTCCTTTATTTATAACATTTTGAGTATTTGTGACCCATTCTAGAGTGTCTTTATAGGTCAATAAACAACAATAGGGATGACACAAGGTATAATTAAGTTGTCCTAACCTTTTGACAATCTTTAAAAGTGTAAAAAATGTGCTTTTCGCTTAAGCAAGAATCTTAATTTTGTTTTTATCCCATAATCTTCTCATTTTCCTAAAAAAATAAAATAAAATAAAAATCATAAAAAGTAAATTTAAACTATAAAATTTCAATAATACAAAAAAAAAAAGGATAAGTGACCAAATATAAGTTAAAATATGTCAAAATATACCAATATTTTAGTAATTATCAAATTCTCTTTAAAAAGGGAATGATGATGAGTACATGAATGGAAATATATTTATTAGTTTTGAATAAATAAAAATTATTTTTTTAGAATATAATTTACATTTTAGTTTTTACAAATAGAATTTACTTTTATTGTATTTTCTTTCATTTTTTTTAAAAACATAGGTAAATAGGGGTGTGAACATTAAAAGACGAGGAAACAAGAAGTATTTTGAAGACATCAAGTCCATCTTAAGTCCGTGATATTTTCGGCCAAGACAATACAAAGCCAAGGAATAAGTAAACAAAGCAGGTGTGTATGACATAACATGTTAGGATGATGTAGACTTAAACTCTTCCTAATATTCTACAAAAGCTTACAAAAGATATGAATTTTTCAATAACTTTTTTCTCTTCTTATTGATTATTTAAGAACTTTGCCATAAGGAAGACAAGTTTAATTGCTAAGGAGTGGAGTGGGTTGTATATATTGGAATCCAAGAGCCAAAACAAAATAAAGGTCAAATTCAACAAGTAATATCAGAAACGTGGGTAAATTCTCAAATATGACTTCATCATAAAAGACTTAAACATCCCTATTTCAACCTTATAAAATCTTTGTTCCTCAATTGTTCATTGTCAATTATGTTGAGTCTTTGAAATGTGATTTGTTAAAGCATTATTATGTATCTTATCTCATATCTGGTACAAAGAGCAATTTCCCATTTAACTTGATTCACTTTTATGTTTGGGGACTTGTTTCAAAATCTATTTCTATAGCAAAATAGTTGTTACTATTATTGATGATTGTACTCGTGTCACGTGGACATACATTATGAATAGTAAATATGAGGTCTTTCAAATTTTTGTTAACTTTTTCCATCTTTTCCAAAATCAATTTGGAACAAAATATCAAAAGAAATAGTTATGATAATGGTAATGAATATTTGAATCAAGAATTCTCCAATTTTTTCTCTCATAATGGTATTGTTCACGGACTAACATGTGTTAACACTCCACAATGTAGAAAGGAAGAATTGCCATATTCTAGAGGTGGCTAGAGCCCTCTCTTGTTCTGATGTCTATTCCTAAAACCTATTGGAGATAAGTTGCATTAAGTACTACATATCTCATCAATAGGTTACCCACTTGTATCTAAAATTATGTTAGTCCTATTGAGTTTTTTTTTTGTCTTTTGTTTCCTATACTCCTTTAGTGTCAAGTCTACCTTGTTGAGTATTTAGATGTTGTATTTGTGTTCACTTTCATAATCATAATCATAGTAAATTAGATCCTAGAGCTTTTAAATTTGAATTTATTGGTAATCATTCTAATAAAAAAAGGTAGAAATGTCATCTTTAAAAGATTCATTGTGTCTATATCACCATGGATGTCCTCTTTCATGAAACATAATCTTTTTTTGTCAACTCTAAACTGCAAGGGAAGAAAAAACTTGAAGCAGATGAGCTCTCCCTTTTGTCATTGCCATATTTATCATTGCGAGATGCTCAAGATCAAAGTGGTGATGTCACCATAAATGAGATCGAACAACCTATAGTGATGAAGAAGAGAACACAATTTTTGGAAAAATATATCGAAGAAGACAACCCACTTTGACTCCAAACAGGAAGAATTATCTGACTTGGAGGTGAAGATTCCTAAAGGTAGCAATGAGGAGGTAAGTGTTACCAAGGATTTACCCATTATATTGAGAAAGAGAAAATATTATAATTTAAATATCCTATTACTCAATATGTATGTACTATCTTTTTAATATACATTGAAGCTTTATTTTTGCCATTGATGCCATAAAAAGTGTTACCTCAGTTCCAGGAACTATGATAAGTGAACATTAGACTCAAGTTATGAGATGAGATGGATGCATTAGAAAGAAACTTAACATGGGAGGTTTTTGAAAACCAAGAGACAAAAAGACAGTCGGGTGCAAATGGATAATTATATTGAAACATAAGGAAGATGGGTTAATAAACAAGTATAAATCTTGATTGATTGCAAAAGGTTATACTCAAACTTATGGGATTTACTATTAGGAGACTTTTTCTCTTGTAGCAAAGATGAATATAGTTTAAATTATTCTTGCTCTAGCAATTCATTTTGGACGAGAATTACATAAGTTGGATGTGAAAATACCTTTCTTCATGGAGATTTAGAGGAAGAAGTGCACATGAAGATTCCTCTTGGATTTAAAACTAATGGTGGAAGGAATAAGGTATGACTCTTAAAGAAAACCTTATATGGTCTTAAAACATCTCTAAGATCGGAGATATACGAAAGCAATGATTTTCTTACTATATAAGAAAAGTCAAAGAGACCATATCTTATTCATAAAACACTATTTTGTTACAGGTAAATTTATATTATTGTTTGTTTATGTGGATGATATGATTATGTAACTTATCATAATAAATTTTTAAGTTATAATTAATTATTTTATTCTTAAAACATTTTTTAAATATGTTTAAGTCTAAATCAATGTTCATTGTAACCTAAATTAAGTGAATCTAATCTAAATGCACATTCATTCACACACATAAATAATAAACACTCAATACATTTAATTCATCATCAAAATGCACCATTGTAAAATAAAATTTCCAAACACCAAAATCCTTATTTAGCCTGATCAACAAAATAGGTCAACTTTATTTGTTTCAATCATACTTGTTGAAAAAACAAGTTGAATCAAGTTGGCCTCTCATAAAATAATAGACTAAAAATTCTAGCTCATCTTATCAAGGGGTGGTTAACATGTTAATAGACTAATATGTCAAAATGATTTATTTTATAAAATTGATTTGAATAGATAAATATACTTAAATAATAGAAAATATATTAATAACTTAAATTTTTCTTTAGAAAAGATAAACAAACAATAATAATAAATATGTATTTTTATTTTTAAGATCAATAAAAAATTTAAAAAAATACATAATAAATTTTAAACTTTAATTTTTAATATATTTTTATTTTAAAAAAATGAATGTTGGCTAGATGAGATAAACAACAATAAATTAACTAATTAAAATACATAACCCAGTCTTATCTAGGCTAAAATATTGTAATCTCATGGATCTTGGACTTACTTTACTACTAAGTTCTTAGCCATGAATCAATAGTCATTGACATCCTCAAAGTGGCATTTGTCATCATGATGAAGTGAAAATAAGTTATAAATTCCTATATCTACGAATTATGTCTCAATTAAGAGGAAGAATGGAAAAGGTAAGTGGGATAATGAAAAATAAAACAAATAAAGAGATCATATACTACATAGGATGTGTTTGTGTATGTTTGAATTGTGTGAACCAATAATCAAATAATAAATACTTATGTATCCAATTAGTTTGAATTCAATTTTCAATCCTCTAAATAGAAATTTAAGCAACAATTTACTTTACATCTGCACATATGCAGACACATTAGTTGTAAAATTTAAGTAAATGGGTAAATTTGAGTTGTTACTAGCTTCACAAACAAAATTTGAAAATAGGACATGTAACAATTTTCAAAAAAACATGTAACATATGGGGTTATAGGAGTTATTTATGTTTGTTTCCCCTTCTTGGTGTGCTAAAGATATTTGTAACATCATTTACTCAAAGGTTTTATTTTGTTGATGTGTACATTTTGCTCCCTCGTTTTGCTCTCATTTGTTAAATTCTCAACATGCACTAATTTGTTGTGGACCATTCCATTGAGGATCTCATCCTTGCCATGTGAAGGTGGGTCACTCACACTACCCATGAGAACTTGTTTTTACTCACAAAGAATATGTCATTCAATGCTACATTTTTGCATACAATGCATACCTCCATCACAATCTTTATTCCATTTAGGTACTATGTTGCATTCTATGAAACCACATGAGTTAATATGGTAATTACTTACATTTTACACTTATGTTCACAACAATGTATGAAATAGAAAATTTAGGTATATCATAGAAAATTTGAGTTTACTACACATGAAAATTCATTAAATCAAAACTATAATTATAATATTATGAATAAAGTCAGTTTATGACCTAATAAATTTGGTAAAACCTACAATAATTTTTTTGTCAAGATCAATTATCGGTAAAATCAATGGATATTTTACACATATAGTATGATAATTAAAAAGAACAATTACAATTTGATTCATATAGATAAAATTAAAAAATTTAATATTATGAATTAATTTTCTCAAACACATGTCCCTAAATACTTTTCACTAATAATACGAGGTTAAAAAATAAAAATAAAAACACATGGTTGGCTCTCTCACTTTCCTTTTTTTCTTCCCAACCAATGTTTGGACTTTTGTTATATATTATTTACTTTTACTGTGCCCAAATGTCAATAATTCAACAAAAGTCCTATTTTAGCAACCCTACCATTAACCATTATTAATTAAGTTCATCTTGTTGACTATATTTCTTAATAATGTTATAGCTTACAAAGTGTCTACATCTAAGTCAGAAAGTTTCTTTTCCACTTGATAATGAGAGTTCATGTGTAGCAAATTATTAACATGACTTTTGTATTTTTCTAATGGTAATGGGTGTAGAAAGTGTTCATAAGCTGGCAAATTTTGTCTTCCAACTTGTACAATTCAAAACAAATACCTAGCGATTTGACGTTTATATACTACCACACTAATTATCCAATTAGAGAAATGTAATTTTCATATCTAAAAAGAATGGTTAGACCAAAAGGTTTTTTTAATAAAATGATAGTTGTGGTTACACTTAATTATGATTAGGAAAAGGAGAAATTAAAGAAGAAGAATAATAATGGTTAGGTCATGTTATTGCGACAAAACTTTTCTTACTGTCGTGATATCTGATCCTTAGTCTTCGATTTTTTCGATTGTTGACTGTCTCAATCTAACGTCTTTTCAATCTTCTGATAAAGATCCTTCTAATGACATTTTGACACTCAATTATTTAAGAATGAGATACACAGTTATTCAATCTTCTAATAATACAAATGAAAAGGTGATTCTACTTAGATAATAGGAGAAGGAGAAATTAGAAGAAGAAAGATAATAAAAAAATAAAAAGAGAAAAGAAAGGTAATGATCGTTTCCATTTTGATATTGCGCCTTCAATGATTGACCAGAATTGCAGCCATGTGAAGTACATGAGGACTACAAGCATTGCAAGATTATCCAACCACTATGTCTCTATGCAAAACTCTATTTTATTCAAAGCTTGGAAAATAATGATATCCAATGATCAACGTATAAGGGTGTTTGATTTTTGTGAGATAGTGGAGAAAAAATAAATAAAAAATTCCTTCTTTTCTTATTTTCTCACTTACCTTTTTCATTTAAAACACCTTTTCTTCTTATATCTTATTTCATTATTTGATGTGTGGCATGTGATTTGAACACGCTTGATTAATTAGTACTAATTCCACCGCCGTAAAACTCACACCCATTTCCCTCCTTTTATTTATTTCTATTTCACTTTCATCAATTACAAGTTTTAGTTGCTCCAAAAATCCCCTCCTATTCTCCAAAACCTAATAATTAGTCTTCATAACTTTGATAACCCACTTCTAAGAACATTATTTCCACACTTTTTAAGTCAAATTTCAAAATTTTTTAATTAACTTCAACAAAACTATAACCACCTTAAATTAAGAAACCAGTTAGTGTTTTGTGTTGTTGATCCAAAAACATGAAACTACATCACATCTATGAGTTTATGGTTTATCTTCTCACTTGTTTGTAATTTAATTTATAAAGAAGATAGAAAAGATGAAAAAGGGCCAAGACTTTTGCTAGTGTACCCCATTTGTATTGTATTGTATTTGATTTGATTCCTTATAACTCAGTATTGTCCCAAACACAAAATAGAAGGCCTACTATAAAGTTTACTTTAGAATCTACTACTTTTTAGTTTGAGTGTTGCATGTTTTGTTGCAATAATAACCATTTTTATAAAAGGTTTTAAATAGACTACTAATAAATACCTTATTATTTTAAGTTAAGAGGTTACATATATTGTAAAATTAATTTATTTTTCATTTCTCTAAAAAAATTTGGCTTTAAAAATTCTCAGACAATTGTTTATGCTTTTTATTTTCAAAAGTTGTCATTTAAAAGGCAATAGAAAATAAATCAAATCTACCTATTTTGTAAAACTGGGTTTTTAAATTGGGTTTTCTGTGAATAAGTTAAGATTTCTCTAACTCTTCTTTGTTCTTTAAACATTTATCATCCTCAGCACAGTATTTAGAGGTAAGGGATGTTATCTTAAACTACTTAGTTTGATAATTGGATTTTTAAAGGAAATGTTGTGAAAAAATGTAAAATGAACCCTAGTCTAAAATAATTGAAATATTTTGTGATATAAAATTGTCTTTGAACTAAGTTGAAGAATTTGAAGGTTCAAGTGTTAAGATTTTGAATTCAAAAAATGATATGAGAAAATATTGTGATGTTGGTTTAAATAGCTTTTTTTTTTGAGAAAATATTTAAATTTTTCTTTGAATGTATTGTTGATTTTATTTGATTTATGAATGGTTGATTTTGAGATGTATTCCTAGTCTTGATTTGTTTTATCCCCGTATGGTACGAGCTTTAGAAAACTATTTGAACTGAAAACAAGTTTATTTTATCCTTTTTTGAGATAAAGAAATTATTATATTTTGATATAACTTTTTAATCCTTTATTCAAACCCTAAATATACATATATATGCTAAAATTATTTATATATAAATATTTATATTGATCCAAGTTAATTTACTCTTTATTTTTTTATTTATAAGAGTATGATTACTGTTATAATCGTATGAAGACATATTATTACACGTCAAAATTTCAGTTGGGCTAACATAAAAGAGATTTCAACTTTTTTTAATATATTGTATATTTATTTATATTTGTTTTTTACAACCTATATTGAGAAAATCATACATTTATTTTGTTATAATTTCAAGAAATGTATGAAAATATAATATAATTCTTTATGATAAGTTTTTATATATATATATATATAACACTAAAATGTGAATACAAATTTCAAAATATGAAACTAAACACACATTTCACTGGACACCTCAAAGAGTTTAATTGAAAAATGTTAATTAGTTATGTTTATAAAATTTTTTTTATTAAAGGACTATTTTAATCTAAAATATTGAGCTACAACTCCCTGAAATAAAAACACTAAATACAAAAATCTATTATTTTTTTTATCGGTATACTTTTCAACTGTCTCTTTATGAAAGTAATTGATAAGCCATTTCAATTTGTTTTAAGTTATTAGACGAAAGTTAATAGTTTATAAGGTAATTTATAGAGTTGGAAATATTTGATGAAATTGTTTATTGATGTGATTAATAAACATAAAGTTATATAAAAGAGTATATTTTTATAAATTTTATTTTCTTATCGACATACATACACCTATAAGTATATTATCATAAGTTATAAACTTTCTTACTAAACATATTAATTAATTTGGTCTAATAAAATAAGTTGGATGTTAAATTATTCAATGCATATCAAAACACTTAAGATTTATGCCATATTTATTCGTAAAACCACCTCATTATAAAGATTTGACATACATTATTTTAGGGCCCATTTGTTTAAAGGTTTTAAAAAATGTGATTTATTTTTGTTAAATAAACGACTAGCTATTATTTTAGTTGCAATTACAAAGATAACTTTTCCTTTTGAAGTAATCATAGTTACATTTTTTTTCAGAAGTTGATCAAAATAATTAGAAATGTAATTAGTTTTGGAGTTTCCAAGAATTTAAATAAACGATAAAAAAAATTAAAAGATTTTTAAAATTGAAGTGATTTTCATGAAAGAAGAAAAAAGAAATTAAGATTACTTAGATTACCATAATTTGATGAAAGATGGATGAGAGGAAAAAAAGTGATTAAACAAGAAACATGATAGATGAAATGATGCAAAAAGAAAAAGAGATTTAAAGGGTTGAATAAATGAAAAAAAAAATGAAAAATAGAATTAAGTGTTGAATAGAGGAGAGGAAGAAATAGGGGTAGCATGCGGTTATGATAACGCATGACGAATGCATGGTGGTCCTAATGCATTTATGAGAGTAGATGATTAAACAGTTGAAATTGATAGATATCACAAACACTGTTCCAAACCCAAAAATGAAACACAACAACTCTCCACTTCTGTTGCTCCAAACTACACCAATTTTGCAACTAACTCCAAACCCAACAAATTAATGCCAATGGATCATGCTGTGCTACTTTCAAACATTCAAAACTAAACAAAAAAAGTGGAAATGAATGGATAGAATGAGGAACAACACAGGACCACACAAATGCTCTGCTCATGTCATCCACTTAGGACTTTCACTCACAAACAAGACAAAATAAATAAGTAACCCACCATCGAATCTTCTATACATTCTCCTCATACACTTTACTCTAACTTAATTTTAACATCAAATTTTGCATTTATTTATATATTATAAAATACTGTAAACGTTAACAAAATTACTATAAGCAATAATTATACAATCTATACATATATTGTCTTGGACATTTTCTGTCAAATTGATATGCTTGAAAATGTGTTTTGAGATAAAGAATGAAACTAATTGAAAAAAAATGACAGGACTCAAAAGTTATAGAAATTGATTGAATCTAATTACATTCATTTTGATTTACTTGAATAATATATATAATAAAATTATAAATATTGGGATGTGTTGGAGATCTTACATCAACTAGAGATTATGACATTTCATTGTATATAAGTGGGTGCAAACCTCACCCCATGAGCCGGTTTTATGGGATTGAATTAGGTTTAAAAGTTCACTTCTTAATATGATATCAGAATCATTTAAAGTCTATCCTAACGAGTGTTTAGTGGGCTTATCAGGTCACCTGCTATCGGACCGTTATCGGACCACCCATAATATGTTATCCCACACACGACTGTCACTCTCGGCGTGAGGGGGAGGGAGTGTGTTGGAGATTTCACATCGACTAGAGGTAAACTAATTATTAATACAATAATAACGGTAAATAATTTAAGAATAATAAAATATGAATTAATAATGAAAAATAATCTTTTATTATAGTGTGAGACGAAAAAATGATATTTTTTGAGATCTGAAATTGTATGTGGTAGTGCAATTGAATGTTTGAAATGAAGAAGTTGATATGTACATGAGAAATAGGATTTAGAAGGAAAGCACATGGTGGGAATTTGTTTTTGAGTGGTTTGTAAGTTAGTGGAGGTTAAGAAGTTCCGAATTGCTTTGGACTGTACGATGTTTATTCTCCATGGTCAAACTGTGAACAGGAAACAGAAAGGTACATGGTCCACACAAAGCCCTAAAAATCTGTAACAAAAACACATCAAATGGGCTTTCAACACCACTTTTACCGAATTTCACTCTTTAGGAGTAACATGGGTAGGCCCACTTCAAGAGCCACGGGTTAAAACAACACATTAGTCAAAAGCTGCTACATCAGAAATAAAAAGCTACTACCCACAATATTATGGACCACTAAATTCATTTTTCTAATAATCAAACTAGTTACATGAAATCAAACATTATGTAAACCCAATTCTATTCAAAAAATAATCATAATTTCTCTACATTATTGTTAAAAGACATTTATATGGTTATGTGAGAATTAATATTTTCTGGGAAAAAACAAGATTTGTGACAATGACCAAACATTGTCTCAGTAGCCAGTGTAGTAACTTTATATCGCTTTGTGTTGAGTATATGTAGGTGAGAAGATATCAATGGTTGCCAAAAACAATAAAAAAAAAGTTGAAGTGGCTTAGGTTTGATGAATTAATTAGCATAATTTATATCTAAGGCCTTGTTTTTTTTAATCTTTACAACTATTATTATTATTGTTAACTAAATGGGTTGGTATAACTTATGTTTGATGTGAGTTAGGTTGCATACCTCCAATGAGTAGTCTGATTTATTTTCTCTTGTATTATGAAAGAATCCAATATGGAATAAAACAAAAGAATGGACGCAGGTTGTGTTTGGGGTGATCACTTTAGGCTTGAAGACTACTTTAAACATAAAAGTTTTAAATTTTTTTTTTCAATAGTTTTCACATATTTTTAAATTAAAAGAGATGACATAAGAAAAAATAGGAGAGAAGAAAAAAGAGAAGGGAGATTAAGTTTTCTTTAAAATTTCATTATTCTATTTTTAAAAAAACTTTTTTTTTTAGATTTAAAAGTTATTATGAAATTAAAACTCAAAATAAGTAGGTTATAAATAAATAAAATATTTGTCAACTCTTTTTTTTCTTAAAATCAAGAAGTAATTTATTCATGAAGAAGAGTGAGAACATACGAAGAAAGAAAATAAGAGTTGAATACATAATAAACAAACTGTACCGGTATGGGCGAGGCCGAGACCCACCTGTCTGTCTAAGGTCGAGTCCACCTGATCGAGACCAAGGGAACTTGGCGAAGACTTGAGAGATTTGGCCGAGATGACGAGGCCGACGACCCACTTGGCCGAGACCTTAGAAGACTTGGCCAAAACGACCAAGACCATGGGAAATTGGCCGAAGGCCGACCCATACCAGGGGGAACTTGGCCGACGACCGACCCCTATTACCGTTAACGCTCAAACCAAGATCAGTGAAGTTAACCCATCATTAAGAATTAGGTAATACAATCCTAAGTGGTATCCACCTCGATAAACGGGCCCAACAAGGAAGGCCCATTAGAATAATATAAATAGCACGCATCCCAAGGAGTAAGGTATGTCATTTATTACTGTTCACCTACCTGAGAGCTGACCACCCGCTTTACTGACTTGAGCGTCGGAGTGCCTTCGTAGGTACCCCCACCATCCGGTGTTCACTCGAGTGCCAAAGGAGAAATAGGAGGACGAGAAGAATCCCAGCTCATCACCCAACAAGCTGACCGACCGAAGGAAGGAGAAGAAGACTTCAACAGTTCTCTAGGTCCCATCTCCCTAGTAGGAACAATTGGCACCCACCGTGGGATCGAGGGAAACTAGCTGAAGGAAAAAAAGTATATGGTCTAAACCAGAAGCATGGAGAGAATGACTGAAGCCGACCAAACAATGCTGTTGTTGTCTCTCCAGAGAGAGATGGCCGAGATGAGAAGGAAGGCCGAGGAGGTTGCTCAGAAAAACGAGCAAGAGCTGAAGGGAGGTGTAGGGAGAACGAAGAGATGAAGAAGAAGCTGGGGGAGGGAGGACCCTCCGTCATACCGACGAATGTTGTCGGCAAGTCCTACACCTCTCCCCCCGACCCAGATGTGGCCGAGGGGACGAGAGGCTGACCCCCTCCCCGAGAAATCGAGATGGGCGATGAGTCGTGCCTAATCAGGTCCACCCGGACGACCCTGACGGCCGACCCGAAGTGCCGACACCCCTTTACCAACACCATCATCGAAGTCCCACTGCCTGAGAAGTGGAAGGGTTTCAACCGAGACCGATATGACGGGTCGACTGACCCAGACGAGCATATGGACGCCTACACCACCCATATGAGTCTCTACACCTCGGACGACGTCGTGCTGTGCCGAGTGTTTCCCACATCCTTGAAGGGTGCAACCCTTAGTTGGTTCACCAAGCTCTCACCCAACTCCTTCGGTAGCTTTGCCACGCTCGTCGCAAAGTTTGAAACCCAGTTCGCGACCAGCCGGCCACACCATCTGACCTCCATCGCCTTGGTAGGCATCCGCCAGGAGAAGGGAGAATCATTGAGAACCTTTGTGGATAGGTTCAGTAAGGTGGCAATGAGCATCCGGAATCTAAGTCCGGATGTTGCCATGCACCACATGCTGACGGCCCTTCGTCTGGGGCTCTTTGCCGACAACTTGTGCATGCAGTCGGCCGATAGCTTGGACGAGCTGAGAAAAAGAGTTGCTAAGTACATGTAGCTGGAAGAACTCCGAGAATTCCGCAACCAGGCCCGTGTCGAGGCCGGCGGGGAGAAAAACAAGGAAGAAAAGGATCGCTAGGGGCGGCCGGGTCAAAGAAATGACCGACGTTGGGACAACCGAGACCGGCCGATCCGGTTCTCAAGATACACACCCCTGACGATCGAGAGGGGGAGGATTCTGGACGAGGCCCTCAACACCGAGTTGATCCCTCCTCCAAGAAAGGTGGCCAGCCCAAATAATGCCGACCGGAGGAAGCAGTGTCGATATCACCAAAACACCGGACACTCGACCGAGGAGTGTCAGGCCCTTAAGGATAAGATCGATGAACTTATCCAAGCTGGGCATCTTCGCCGTTTCGTCAGGAACGGCCGAGACCCACCCAGGCAGACGAGGTCACCCCAACGCGACCAAAATGACCAAGACAACAGGGGCGACCGACAACCCGCAAGGGACGATCCCCCCCAAAGAGACGACCCCCCCAGGGAGGCCGATAGGAGAGGTAACCGAGAGGTTATCAACACTATAGCCGCTGGCTTCGCCGGGGGAGGAAGCACGAACAACGCCCGGAAGAAGCACCTCCGGGCGGTACACCAAGTAAATGCGGTGGCATTCTGACCGAGGATGCCACCCATCACGTTCATGAACGAGAACTTTAAGGGCATAGACTACCGTCAGCAGGACGACCCGATGGTGATAGCGGTCGATATAGACCGATTCACCATACGGAAGACCCTTGTGGACCGGCATACCCTGCCAACACCTCTCTCGGCTCAGTCTCGATGAAGCCTTAACCGGCATACCCTGCCGAGACCGACCCCCAGGTTTGGTCTGGACGAAGCCTTAACCGGCACACCCTGTCAACACCTCCCTCGGCTCGGTCTGGATGAAGCCTTAACCGGCATACCCTGCCAAGACCGACCCCTAGGTTTGGTCTGGACGAAGACTTAACCAGCATACCCTGCCAACACCTCTCTCAACTCGGTCTGGATGAAGCCTTAACCGGCATACCCTACCGAGATCGACCCCAGGTTCGGACGGGACGAAGCCTTAACTGATTATTTAACTTGCTTGATTAACATCGCAATTAATGGTCGAACGCCCAGTTATACTTGCTCGATTAACATCGCAATTAATGGTCGACCACCCAAATCAACTTGCTCGATTTAACAATCGTAATTAAATGGCCGGGCACCCACTTTTACTCGTTCAATTAAACATCACAATTAAATGGCCAACCACCCTTTTTTTACTTGTTCGATTAAAAATCACAATTAAGTGGCCGACCATCCATTTTTTACAATTAAGTGGCTGACCGCCCATTTTTACTTGTTCAATTAAACATCACAAGCGACCAATCGGACAATCTAGACAAACAACCGACACGATTGACTTGTGCGAATTCATAAAAAGAAAAAAGCAACGAGATATATTAAATTTGCAAAAGAAGGAAGCCACACCCCGGCCTCGGAGGAAACAAAATAAAAAGACAAGGCCACAACCCGGCCAAGGGCGAAACCCAGTCTTGGATCTCCACGTACTCTCCCTCCTCGGCCTCGACCTCCCCCTCATGGGTCCCGGCCGCCGGAGCCTCCTGTGCCGCCAGAGTCCCCACCTCGGCACTCGGAACCAACCGATCCTGGTGAACCTCATAATCCATGTTGAATTCACTAGTGCCCGGCAGCCCCCCATAGAGAACATGGGCTTGGCGCACTGCTCGGTCGAAGCACTGCTTAAGCAGCTCCTCCGACTCTTCATAGTTTTGGTCGAGCTTAGCCTCGACCTACTCCTTGGCAACTTGGAGGGCGACCAACTCAACGACCGAGACGAGAGCTTCTCCTCGGCCGTCTTCTTCACCTCGACAGCTTCAGCTGCCGCCCTCAAGGCCTCCTCCTTGGCCAAAGCCAAAATCCGCCTCGCCTCGGCAGCACTTTTCTCAGCGATCTCCCTCTTAGCAACCTCCCGGGCAGCGCTGGTTGAGAGGCCGCCAACGGCGGCCAAGGATCGCTTCAGATTCTCGCGAGCCTCGATCAGCTCCTTCTCCAACCGAGAGATGACCTTGGCGTGCCGGTCACGGCCTTCGATCTCATGCTCAACAAGAACAATGGACCGGCACATGAGCTCTAAACCGCTTTTCAGCAAATCCAGGGGGTTGATTGACCGGATCGACTCCCGAGTCTCCTCGAAATAGCCACGCGAACTCTGCGCGTGAATTTGAGACTCCCCCCTAGAAGATCTAGGGACGAGGTCGATGGCCGACGTCCACCAACTGGAGCATCGGATGTTTGCTCCATGTTGCCGAGGGGAGAGAGAGCCCGCCTCGACCATCTCACGGCAGGGAGGCAGCGTCGGTATAGAGCCGGGGGAACGAGTGGTGGTGGCAATGTTACCACCATCCCTCGTCCTCTTCTTGGACTTGCGGGAAGGGTCGGTTGAGTCCCTCTCAGCAGCAGGGGTGGCCAGGGCGTTCGCAGGTAGAACGTTGATGCTTCGACGTCCCATTCGGTCAGCCGCCCTCTTTCGATATTCGTCGAGGACGCTAGCGCCGACCGGTTTCTCTTGAACCATCCTTGCTGCAAATAAAAAAAAACACAAGTTAGAAAACGAAAAGGAAAATACCGACCGACACAACAAAAGACGAGCCCATATCCCTAATGGTCGCCCAACGCGCCGTCTCGGTATATGCACCGATCAGCGATCGACAAGGAAGCTTCCTCGGGTGTGTGTCGAAGAAGGAGAGAATCTCCACCTCCTCCTCACTCTCCGTCGGCCTCGGCCAAAACTTAAAATCTTTGGGCTTGGAGGTCCAATACAGGGGGAACCGAGACCGACCGGATCGGTCAAAGAAAAAGGTCGTCGCCTCGGGCCGAATGACGACCTTGACGAACCTTTCCTTAAACCTCTTATACGAGACCACAAAAGGGTCGAACAAGAAGTACCCTGGTCGGCCGGCCAAGGAAAGCCAAGAGGCAAGACGACCGAGGTGAGAACCATAATAAGAAAGAAAGGAAGAAGGGGTGGGGCGAAGCCGCATGGTGTCACACAATAAACGAAACGCTTGAAGGGACGCCCACGTATTTGGATGCACTTGGGTGGGTGCCACGTTGAGCGCCCGAAGGACGTCCATTGTGAACTTATCAAAGGGAAGGGACACATGAAGATCTGAAAAGAAGCAAGTGTACATGTAAAAAAAGGGAGGACCGACACCAGCCCGGTCCATACACACCCTCTCGGTTGACCCGCAAGGCAAGATCCTAAAGTAGTCTGGATCCCTAGAATCGTCGGAATCCTCGCCCGCCTTCAACACCGGGTACTTGGCCAAAAACGTAGCCACAGACTTCTCGGTATCATAAGTGGAGGAGAACTCAACAACCTTGGGATCCACCCAACTAAGATCCACGAGCGGAATGGCCGTCGGGGGAGAGTCCGGCCGGTCGATAACGTTGGGCGGAGGAGAGTCCGGCCGACCGACAACGTTGGCCGGGGAAGAATCCAGCCGGTCGACGACGTTAGCTGAGGGAGAGTCTGACCGGTCAACAGCGTTAACCGGGTCGTCCCCCGTAACCACCTCTACCATGGGTGGCACCTCGAACAAGGAATCGGTGGCAGATGAAGAAGAAGAGGTTGACAAAGAAGAGGAAGAAAGCCCAAGGGTAGGAGAGGGGCGACCGAGAGAGGGGGAAGAATGGTCAGACGAAGAAGACGTTGGCCGAGACACGGTCGACATCACTAACCTTGTAAATATTGGACGAGGTCGAACCTAGCAAAAAAGGGCGAGAAGTCACTCGGATCTCAGAGCTAGGGCGGAAGAACACTCGGCTATCAGACAGGCTCACAAATGAAAACATAGCGTCACGGCACTATGGAGACCCCTATTTATAGGGTGGGCCTCGGAATTCGAAGCGCCAAATCAATCCCAACCGTTAAGGTCTCTCGAATCCAACGGCCCACAACGGTCCCCACCCAAAAATAACCCCTCATTAATGCCAATCATGTCACGTCGTCTAGGGTCACGTCATACCTCGAGAAATGAAACAACCGCGCGGTCAAGGGAGACCGACCGACACCCATCATTAAAAACTCATCAGGCACATCTAGCATATCTGCCCTCGAGCCTGGGGGGCAAGTGTACCGGTATGGGCGAGGCCGAGATCCACCTGTCTGCCCGAGGCCGAGTTCACCTGACCGAGACCAAGGGAACCTAGCGAAGACTTGAGAGATTTGGCCGAGATGATGAGGCCGACGACCCACTTGGCCGAGACCTTAGAAGACTTGGCCGAAACGACCAAGACCATGGGAAATTGGCCGATGGCCGACCCATACTGGGGGAAACTTGGCCGACGGCCGACCCCTATTACCGTTAACGCTCAAACCAAGATCAGTGAAGTTAACCCATCATTAAGAATTAGGTAAGACAACCCTAAGCGGTATCCACCTCGATAAACAGGCCCAACAAGGAAGGCCCATTAGAATAATATAAATAGCACGCATCCCAAAGAGTAAGGTATGTCATTTACTACTGTTCACCTACCTGAGAGCTGACCACCCGCTTTACTGACTTGAGTGTCAGAGTGCCTTCGCAGGTACCCCCACCATCCGGTGTTCACCCGAGACCGAGTGCCGAAGGAGAAGCAGGAGGACGAGAAGAATCATAGCTCATCACCCAATAAGCTGACCGACCGAAGGAAGGAGAAGAAAACTTCAACAATTTTCTAGGTCTCATCTCCCTAGTAGGAACAGAAACAATGAAATAAAAAACAATAGAACAAAAAGAAAGTGGGAATTATAGAGAAATTTAATATTTTCTTCTATAAGCATGCATGTTTAGTTTCAAAAAGAAATAAAGAAAAAGAAAGTAAAAGAGAAGAAAAATAAAAGAAAGATAAAATAAGATTATTTTTAGGGTTTGATAAAAAAAAAACAATGAAAAAAATGTTTTTTCTTCTGTTTTGAATGTATAGAAAATGAATAGACGAAAAGGGTTTTAAACAAACATAAATATTCTTTAAAAAGTAAGACAAATAGTGTTGCATACCTCGGTCATCGATCTCCATATTAATTATGAAAAATCAATTTTAACATTTTTAAAAAATTTAAATAACCCTAAATAAAGTAAAATTTCATATTTTTAAATAATTCTAGTTGTACTCTCAGACCCCATACCTCATTTTCAGTCACAGTATTTGAGAAAGCAGTTCCATCATTTGAGCACGTGTGAAAGACTTAGAAGATTTGTTGTGTTTGATATTCCCTAGTGTGTGTGTATATATATATATATTTACTTTTGTACTTTATTTTTACACCTTGTTGATATTTTTTCTTGGAGTCTTGTGTCTTACCCTATGAAGCTCGGATACGGTCAAAAAGGCGTCGTCGGTGTTTCCGATACATCACGGACACGAACACGCGACGGAAGCGTGCTTTTTATTGGGCCGGAAACGACCCTCTTTCAGGATATGCCGGAGGAGACACGTTTCCCTCCTTGGACACGCCAGAAAAGCTAGAAAAAAAGATGTGGTTCAGTGTTTTAAAGACTTCTTCTCTTCCACACTAAATCTCAGATAAAATATGATAAAATCACAAACAAAATATTAAAATCTCCAAAAGTAAAAGTTAAATTATGTTTTTCTTGATTTTTTTTCATATAACAAAATATATTACTACATTTTAATTTATATATAGCCATGTCTCGTGTCCTATAATTTTCAGTTTAGCCGTATCTCCGTGTCCGTGTTGTATCTGTGCCCGTATTCGTATCTGGGCTTCTTAGGTCTTACCTCAATCATCAATGTTCACCATCAGCCATCACAAACAACTAGCACAAAAGCAACCATCACCACTTGAAAATGAAGAAGAAGACACAACACTATCTATCATACTAAGAAAATTATTGTTGGAATTTATAAAAAGTATGGAAGAAGAAGGATAAAGTATGGAGGTGTAGGGAGAATTTTCCAAAAATAGAAGTTAGATAAGTCATTGCTCTTGCTATTCACACCTTTCTCCTTGTCTCTTTGTTCCAAATATGGATGAAATAGTTTTTGACGTGGATCTTAAACAAGAATCCTCCCTCGTTTGTTATTGATCGAAATCAAATGAGAGAGAAAAAAAAAGGAAGTTACCCTCCCCTCTTCTAGTGTAACGAACATAATTTAAAAAGTTCTTGACCCTCAATTTTTACATAGCATTTTGTTGCTTAAATTTACTTTGAAATTATAACTAATTTAAAGATGAAAAATAATTATTGGAGAGTTTTGATTTCTCGTAACTGAAAAGAGATGGGCAGAAAGAGAAAAGGAAAGTGTGGAGGGCAGACAGAGAGAGAAGTAGAGTAGGAGGAAACAAAAAGAGAAAAGAATGAGAGAGAAAGAGCAGGAATTGTAGAAATGGTTCTTTCCAAAAATTTCTTCTACCCTTTTGAAATATATTCCTCTTTCAGAATTAAGCTACTGCATACGTCAAGAGCTTTATTTTTCAAATTCTCCTTTTAAAGAAAAAAGTAAAAGAATAAAACATTACCATAATAGGGAGTTGTGATAGGCACACCTGAAACTGAAATGTATTAAGTCAATTATTGGCATCTTATGGAATAATAAAAGCAGTTTTTTTTGTGTACCAAAATTTATTCCAATGTACTAATGTTGTGATATATGGTGCCTCAAAAGATAAATGAAAATCGCTCCCACTCTTTATTCGGACGCAATTTTGAGTGGTTGTGACCCCAAACTTAACGAACCAAAACATTCTAAATTTGGTAAAATGTTAGGTGACGGAAAGGAATTAAAGAATGGTTACCATTCAAACTCTTCCTTTCTGATAGTGTCATATATCACACAAATCTTAAATAGAATGAGTGTTTCTCATATTTAACTAACTTGTTGCCACTTAAAGCCTATCTGGCGTAGTCAAGATAGATAAAATTATTCTGAAAGGTATCTTCATTTTTCACAAAGCCGATGTAATCGTGTCATGCATTAAAATTTTGCAAACAAGTTGTGGTAAGATATTTACAAGAATTATAATCTCCTTTTAGGAACATAGAAATGGCCATGCTTGTGCCATGTATGTCTTCAGCAAAATGACTTCAACGCAGTTTGTCTTGAACACCAACTCTTTTAAGATTTGAGGGTTTTCGCCACACCCTAGTAAAAAATAAACAGCCACCCCAACGCAAGTCGATAAAGTTCCATAAACCCTCCAAAAAGGCTTCGTGAATGGAATAAATAAAATAACTTTGTAAAATAACAAGTACTGGGATGTTGGGCTGCTTCAGATAAATTTTCCTTCCAACATTGGGTTATATGGTCCACTCCACATGGTCCGGAGCCAATGATAACAAAACAAGATCAACCTGGTACTAATAGAACTCCCTCCACGGCAGGGTCTAGCATAGGTTTGGGCTTGAACCCATTATGCAAGAGGATTGCGTAAACCTCTGTGACTTGGCAACGACTCTAAAGTTAAAAGTTTATTATAGACTCATTTGACATAAGGGATTAATCTTTTGTACTTGCACCACTAATAACTTTCTCCTTATTAATTGACAACTAGTATTAAAGACCAATATAGAAAATTATTAATTGACAACTAGTATTAAAGACCAATATAGTTTCTCTAGAAGATTGTGGAACTTTCATTTCAATTACAGACTCTTAGCATCATTGAGACTTTAAAAGATGAATCGAAGTTTGAGAACTACATTTCATCTTCTATAGTCCAAAAGTTTATAATAGGGAGTTCAAAAGAGAGGAAAATGCTCCAGAGGGCCCGCTCATGGTAGCTGAAAGCTGCTGAAGTTTATTGACAGGAAAATGGAGTTTAATACAGCACATTTCATCCCTTGAGAGAGGAATCTGTAAATTTTCAGGACAGAGAAAAATATTGGTGTAATTTAAGCACCATCACGTACATTGCCGATTTTAAAAAAAAGGAGGATATTCTACACCAATCCATGAAGATTTCTGATCACAAACCGTAGAACAACCAAACACGCAGACAAATGCTTAGCCATTATTTACGTCTCACTATCCTCACCCAGCAAGACAAACATATTCTGTCCTATAGATAAAATAAATCCAACCAATAGTCAAAACGTCTAGACCCAATACTCCCCCTCAAATGCCCTCCACAAAATGATGAATCTGCTGATAGACACAAAGAAAAGCTCAAATAATTGAAATCCTTAAATTGAAGCTATCAATGTAAACAAGTATCTGTTTGGCCTTATTGTGAAAGTTATTGCTCACGAAGAACACTTTATTCTGCGATTATTTATTTCATAAAAAGCCTATAGAAAAAGAACTATTATGTTTAAAAAATCTATGTTTGTACTGTTAGAGGGTGAAGCTTGGTGTAATAAGGTTAATACATTTTACATTCAATGCCATTGGTTCCAGTTGCCAATAACTTTCTGCTCACGGTAGTAAGGGTGTATAAGTCTAACCCTTTCAGAGACCTGGCATAATGGCAGGCCTTGTGTGGCCTCACAAGGTTAAAGTTTTTTTCTCTCCTATTTCTATTTTTACCACCTTAGAAAAGTACCAATTTCATGCTTAACTTTAATATGCTTCTGATGACATGCCTCTTAAAAGTGCTTTCATATTTTTGGCTCCTTTGAGAAATAAAATAAGTTATTTTTCCTTAACTGAAAAAGTAACTTTTGTTCATTGTTTGCATAGCACAGGCAATCAGGCATACTTCAATTACGTGTTCAAATGTAAAATTTGATAAACAAGTTATATAAAAGTTTACGCTAATTTGTCTTCAATATATACACAGCAGGAGAATATCATTATGATAACAGAAACGTCTACTTGTTTACATAAACTAAAAGTTTGAAGGGGTATAATTGATTATTGCTTATTTAGAACTTAGGCCCCTTATTGCAGCAGATTATACAACAGTCACCTTTTTCCAAGCACATAGTGCGATCAGAAATATGTTCATTTTCATTGTTAAATAGCTATTTACACCTATGAAAATTGTCTTCCATGAACACTAGGAATTATTTTGGGGAAAATTTGGCTACAGATGGTCTACATTTGAACTAATTACCTGTAAAATTGATTTATGTTAATCAGTCAGCATTAAAATATATTGCAAATCATACAATACATTGAAGTTCCCTTACACTTATTCTTTTGGAATATATGTGAAAGACAAATGATGAGTTCACCTTGCAAACAATAATGTCGCAGAAAATGGAAGAATAATGATGAATATACAAAAACAGAGCTTTGGAGAAGAAACTGAGGCAAAAACTTTCTTTTAGTAGTTTAGTCTTTAGAAACATATCTAGTTCTGAAAATTCATTAGATCGTATGAACTAAGCTCAGCACATTTAAATGGGAACTAGGATAGACTCAACAATGGCGTTAGTAGGGGAGGATTTTGGATTTTTTGATTTTGCTCAACCAGACCTTGCCCCACATCTTAGGTGGTCAAGACCCAAAATTCAACCCCTAGCTGACAATGAATATATTAAAATCTGCACACTATGAGCTGCCCCTCATATCTTATAACTTAAAAGAATGCGATCATAGAGAAGCCCAGTTACAATCTACAACAAGATATAACTAAGTACGTTGAACAAGATATGCATATTTCTAGCACAATGGGTCTACAACAACTTATGAAACATTAAGAATTACTGACTTTCGTTCATAAGAAGTAGATTCCATTGCCTATTAAAGTCAACATTTAAAATGGGGCAAGGTATCTTCATCTCAAGTATTTTGCCATTCACAGAATCAGGTGGAGTCAGTAGTCTTTAGAATATAGGCTTCAGCAAATTCTCTAAAACTTAACATTCTCTCTAAGTTTAGTGTTAATTCCAATCACCTCAAAGCATCACTATCCATACACTACCTACCAAGCGAGAGAAAGTAAAAAGGAAACAAAGGCTACACAATTTTATCTGAACAGAATTTTGGAACAACAAGAACCGCATTGTGGGCGAAGAAAACAAAGAACACTTCTTTCACGGTAGAGAAAGCTATTTCTCTTTCCTCCAAAAAAAACCCTCACTAACCTGTGCAGAATTCAAGCATCACTGTCGTCGCTATCGTCGCCATCGCTGAGGCCGCCTACAGTGGCGGTGGCCGCTTTCCCCGTGTTACCAGGAATGCGCACTCCTACATTCGCCGCCGCCCCCGTCCGCCCCCGAGTCCTGGACGGCAGGATATTATTCAAATCGACCTCCGTGAGCGGGTCGTCGGAGAAGTCACTTCCGTCGTCGTCGGAATCGTCGTCATCACTATCGTCGTCGGAATCGTCTTCGTCATCGTCGTCTTCTTCTACCATTTTCGCTTTTCCCTTGTCGTCACGCGAAATCCGTTTCCCCTTTCGGTCCTCTTCCTCCTTCTCTTTCTCCTCCTCCTCCTCGTCGTCTTCATCCTCAACATCGTTTTGGAGCTCCTTGTCGTCGTTTAGGAGGTCCTTTTGGTCCATGTCATCGTTTTGGAGTTCCTTAGGGTCGGAGGAAGGATTGGGAGGTTGGGAAGCGGTGTGGTCAGCATTAGGTTCGGGTTCCTGGGTTTCTTTGAGGTCGGGAGTTGCGAGTTTTTTTGATGGAAGTTCTTGAAGATCAGGATCGGACTTACGCTTGGAGGGTAATGTGGGTTCATTGGGGTCATTATGTTCCGCCATGAATGTGAATGAGAAAGAAAAAATGGTGAATGAAAAGAATTAGGGTTTTGTGGAGAAGAAGAGCTGAATCATGAAATAAAATATAAATTTATACTTGTAAATATATGATATTGATGAATTAATGAATAAAGATATTTAATCATAATCAACATATAGACAATATTATCAAACAATAAAAGATTGAGAAAAAATTAATATGGATTACTAGACAGGATGAATTAACCTCCACTAGGTTTTGGTTTCAAAGTTTGCAAAATGAATTTATACAAATATGCTTAAATGATTCATCCTAGACCATTTTATATTAAATTGTAAAATAAATCATGTGACACATCTAAATTCTCATTACTCATGTTGATGTAATGTCAAATTGTAAAATCTTAGATAAAATTTTAAATTATAAAAAAAATTAAAAAAACTAAAATATAAGTATTATAAGACATTTTGTACTAGAAAGTAAATAATAAAGGAATCTTATTATATACAAACTAAATAGAATCTCATAATATTATCAATTTTAGGAGAATAAGTTACCATAACTCACAGAAGGTCTCTCATATGTGTTCAGTTATATTATTAAGATAATTAATTTGAATAAGAAGAACTATAGAGAAGATAGCAACAATAAATATATATTTTACTACTATCAAAATGTGGATTAAGGATTATTATAAGAAAATAATCAATTTTTATATTTATATAAATGAAAACGCTATTTAATTTTAATTTAATTATTTAAATTTTAAAATACCTATTTTGAAGCTTAATTTTAGTTTATTTTTCTGAGTGTTATTAACTGCAAGGAAATTACGTTTACTTAGGAAAGGGTGTAAGAAAAATGAATAGCAGTTTGTAGCTAGGTTCCGCAGTTTGGGTTGAAGGTATCCGCTGACCATCAGTTTGGATTGAGGAGGGGATTTGTGAGAAGGGGAGGGGTGGATTTGTGATGATTAGAGAGGATGTGTGATGATATGTGAGGTTGTTTGGATTGAGGATGATAGAGTGGATTTGTGATGATGGTTTATTGTAAGTTTACAAATTTGTCCTTGTTATTAAAAAAATATTTGAATAATGAATTATGATTCTTTTTGTGTGTAGGTTTGAATTAATTTTTTTAATATATAATATTCATAATTACTTATATTTTATAATAAAAAATTAAAAAATATAATAGAAAATATTTTTGTATTAAATTGAAATAAAATTATTAAATATATTAAAATTTATGAAAATAATATTTATTATTATATTCATTTATTATTTTATATAACTATATATATTTTGTTAATATTATAATTTTTTTATTTCCATTATTTATAAATGTATGTTTTATTAATAGTATGATTAAATAATTATGAAATTATAAATAAATTTATGTAATATTTAATTTTGATATTGTTATAAAATGCATGTCCAAGGATATTTTGGTAAAATACAACCATCTTACATAAATCCTCACAAATCTCTTCATTTTGTGAAGAATGAAAAAAATCACTCACCCTCTCCCCCATCCACTCCCCAACCCTCAAAACCCTTGAAACAAACACAAAAAACACCTCTTCCTCCTTCCCCTCCCTCCTCCCCCATGGAAACAAACACACCCTTAAGCTTGTCAATTTGCATAATATTTTTTTATAATATTATTTGTGTATTGAATATGATTAAATAATTTTATTCATTATTTCATCAATATCATATATTTACAAGTATAATTTTATATTTTATTTCACAATCCACATTAATATATAATTTTCATAATATATTTCTTTATTTACTTGTAAAGGGTCAGGTGTTTCAGTCTACAATCCAATATATATATATATTTAGGATGAACTAATCATTTAAGTTCCTTAGTTTGCATAAATTCATTCTGCAAAACTGAAAACCAAAATCTGAAACTTTGTCAAGGTTATTTCATTCTGTCTTGTAATTCACGTTATTTTTTTTTCAATCTTTTATTGTTTTATAATATTGTTTATGTGTTGAATATGATTAAATATTTTTATTCATTATTTCATCAATCCATATATTTATAACTATAAATTTATATTTTATTTCATTATCCACTTTAATATATATATTTTTTTATTTACTTTGTGTATGTTTTATTATACTTTGTAAGATACTTTTATTATTTTACTTACTATAACAAAAGCTCTAATAATATCTCTATATATATTTATAATTTAAGATTTTACAATTTCATGTCAAATCAACATGAGTGAAGACAATTTGGATGGTCAGATGAGTCAGATTGCAATCTAATATAATATTGTGAAGGATGAGTTAATCATTTAAGTTTGTCAGTCTGCACAAATTCATTATGCAAACTTAAAAACCAAAACCTAAAACTTTTTGCAAGTGAGTTCATCTTGTCTTCCAATCCACATTAATTTTTTTTTCAAACTTTTTGTTGTTTTATAATATTGTTTGTGTTAAATATTATTAAATATTTTTATTCATTATTCATCAATCCATATATTTACAAGTATAAATCTATATTTTATGTCATGATTCACTTTAATATATATATTTTCATATTATATTTTATTTATTTATTTTGTATATGTTTTATTATACTTTACAAGATCCTTTTCTTATTTACTTTCTAGTACAAAAGGTCTTACAATATATTTTAATTTTCCTTTAATTTGTTTTTAATAGTTTAATGTTTTACAATTTTATATGACATCAACATGAGTGATGACAATTTGGATGAGTAAGGTGAGTCAGACTATAATCCAATATAAAATTGTGTAGGATGGGTTAATCATTTAAGCTTGTTAGTATGCATAGATTCATTTTACAAACTTTGAAACCAAACCTAAAACTTTGTGCAGGTTAATTCATCCTGTCATCCAATCCATATTAATTTTTATTCAATCTTTTATTGCTTTATAATATTATCTGTGTGTTGAATATAATTAAAATATTTTTGTTCATTATTTTATCAATATCATATATTTATAAGTATAAATCTATATTTTATTTCATGATCCACTTTAATATATATTTTTTCATTATATATATACATATATTTGTATATGTTTTATTATACTTTACAATATCCTTTTCTTATTTACTTTATAGTACAAAATGCCTTATCATATTTATATTTATATTTTTCTTTAATTTGTTTTTTGTAATTTAAGATCTTATTTAAGATTTTTACAATTTCATGTCACATCAACATGAGTGATGACAATTTGGATGGGTTAGGTGAGTCAGATTGCAATCCAATATAAAACTCTGTGAGATGGGTTAATCATTTAAGCTTGTCAGTCTGCATAGATTCATTCTACAAACTTTGAAACCAAAACCTAAAACTTTGTGCAGGTTAGTTCATCCTGTCTTGCAATCCACATTAATTTTGTTTTTCAATCTTTTATTGTTTTATAATATTATTTGTGTGTTGAATATAATTAAATATTTTTTTCATTATTTTATCAATATCATATATTTACAAGTATAAATCTATATTTTATTTCATGATTCATTTTAATATATATTCATAGCATATTTCTTTATTTACTTATAAAAAGTCAAGTGAACTCATCTACATTTTAATATAAAATAGTGTGAAATGAACTAATCATTTTAGCTTGTCAATTTGCATATATTCTTTCTACCAAACTTGAAATCAAAATCCAAAACATTGTGTAGGTTAGTTCATTCTATATTGCAATCCACATTAATATTTTTTTGATATTTTTTTGTTTTATAATATTTTTTGTGTATTGAATATGATTAAATAATTTTGTTCATTATTTCATCAATAACATATATTTACAAGTGTAAATTTATATTTTATTTTACAATCCACTTTAATATATAGTTTTCATAATATTTATTTATTTACTTGTAAAGGGTCACATGTGTCAGTATACAATCCAATAAATTTTATTTGGAAAGAACTAATCATTTAAGCTCGTTAAATTGCATAGATTCATTATGCAAAAGTAGAAACCAAAACCTGAAACTTTGTCTAGGTTAGTTCATCCTGTCTTGCAATCCACATTATTTTTTTTTTCCAATCTTTTGTTGTTTTATAATATTGTTTATGTGTTGAATATGATTAAATATTTTTTTTCATTATTTTATCAATCCATATATTTACAAGTATAAATCTATACTTCGTTTATTTAAATAAAATATTTGTGTTAGGCATCATTATGCAACTTGACATCTCAACTATGCTAACATCTCAAGTAATAACAATCATTTGTCATTACATGAAAAAAAATATTATTAAAAAGAAGAAGAAAGATTTTAACTAAAAAATGTATATCTTATTTCATTATCCACTTTAATATATATTTTTTATACTATATTTTTTATTTACTTTGTATATGTTCTATTATACTTTGTAAGATACTTTTATTATTTTAATTTATAGTACAAAAGGTCTTATTTATATTTTAATTTTTTTTTTATAATTTAAGATCTTATTCAAGATTTTACAATTTCATGTCAAATCAAGTGATGACAATTTAGATGGGTCAGGTGGGTCAGACTGCAATCCAATATAATATTGTATGGGATGAGTTAATCATTTAAGTTTGTCAGTCTCCACAAATTCATTCTGCAAATTTTGGAATCCAAACCTAAAACTTTGTGTAGGTTAGTTCATCCTATCATCAAATCCATATTAATTTTTTTATCTTTTATTGTTTTATAATATTATTTGTGTGTTGCATATAATTAAATATTTTTGTTCATTGTTTTATCAATATCATATATTTACAAGTATAAATCTATATTTTATTTCATAATACACTATAATATATATTTTTTCATATTATATTTTATTTATTTATTTATTTTGTATATGTTTTATTATACTTTAAAAAATCCTTTTCTTATTTACTTTCTAGTACGAAAGGTCTTATAATATTTATATATTTTTTATTTATTTTTTTAATAATTTAAGATCTTATTTAAATTTTATAATTTCATGTCAAATCAACATGAGTGATGACAATTTGGATGGGTCAGGTGAGTCAGACTACAATCCAATATAATATTGTGTGGGATGAGTTAATAATTTAAGTTTGTCAGTCTCCACAAATTCATTCTTCAAACTTTGAAATCAAAACCTAAAACTTTGTGCAGTTTAGTTCATCTTATTATCCAATCCATATTTTTTTTTCTTCAATCTTTTATTGTTTTATAATATTATTTATGTGTTGAATAAAATTAAATATTTTAGTTCATTGTTTTATCAATATCATTAATTACAAGTATAAATCTATATTTTATTTCATGATCCACTTTAATATATAATTTTTATTTATTTTGTATATGTTTTATTATACTTTATAAAATCATTTTCTTATTTAGTTACTAGTACAAAAGGTCTTATAATATTTATATTTATATTTTTCTTTATTTTTTTTTATAACTTAAGATCTTATTTAAGATTTTACAATTTCATATCAAATCAACATGAGTGATGACAATTTGGATGGATCAGGTGAATCAGACTGCAATCTAATATAATATTGTGTGGGATGAGTTAATCTTTTAAGTTTGTGAGTCTGCACAAATTCATTAAATAAACTTAAAAATCAAAACCTAAAACTTTGTGCAGATTAGTTCATCCTGTCTTCCAATCCACATTATTTTTTTTTTCAAACTTTTGTTGTTTTATAATATTGTTTATGTGTTAAATATTATTAAATATTTTTATTCATTATTTTATCAATCCATATGTTTACAAGTATAAATCTATATTTTATGTGATGATCCACTTTAATATATATTTTTTATTTTGTATATGTTTTATTTTACTTTATAAGATTCTTTTCTTATTTACTTTCTAATACAAAAGATCTTATAATATATTTTAATTTTTCTTTAATTTGTTTTTTATAATTTAAGATCTTATTTAAGATTTTACAATTTCATGTCACATCAACATGAGTGATGAATTAGGATGAGTCAATTGAGTCAGACTACAATCCAATATAAAATTATATGGGATGGGTTAATCATTTAAGTTTGTGAATTTGTATAGATTCATTATGCAAAGTTTGAAACCAAAACCAAAAAATATATTCTATAACTATTTTTTACTATAAGACAACGAATGTTTCAGGACACATAATTTAAAATAATTTAAAACACATTCTGAACTATACATTTTATAATAATAACAACGTCAAATGGCTTTTAAAATACATATAATTTTTTTTTTTAAATGAGTAAATTATATACCAGTGGTAAAAGACATTTTAGAGTACACATTATTGAATTATATAAGATCAATATTATTTACATAATTTTGAATAAGACATTTGAATGTATAATAAATATATTTTTACTATTTTAAACATGTTATTTTTTTTTAAATGTGGAAGGACATAAATAAAGCGTGTAGGAAGAAAAAGTCTATATAAGAGGAAAATTACAAGAGTCTGCAGTGGATTTTTTTACACCCTTATAATTTTCTTTTGCACTTCATAAATATAAATTTCTCACTTTACTCTTCTGATTTATACAAAAAAATAAATTTTAAATTGTGTAATTTTAAGGTAAAAATAATTTTAAATTATATAATCTTAAAAAATTATTTTTGAATTTTACAATCCATAAATTTTTTTATTTTTTAGATTGTTCAATTCGAAAGTAATATTTTGCATAAAAAAAATTAAAATCTGACAATCTAAAAGTTGTTTATTGTATCTTTGGATCAATTATCTGATTTTTTTTTTCTTTTCAAATTGTGCAATATATATGTATGTCATTTTTTTCATCACAATATGTAAGTAATTCTTTCATAAAAGAAAACTTTATATATTTTGTTAGGCGAGAGTCTTTCAGAATTCACAATTAAGAAGTATTTTTTGAACTTTTGGATTATATAATATGAAAGTTTTTATATAAAAAGAATGACTCATAAATTGTATAATATAGAAGTGTCTTCTGAATTGTACAATTCAAAATATTTTTTTTCTTGAATTCATTCACGACAAAACAAATAAATAAGAATGATGTCATGATAAAGAATCAAAGACAATAACAAAAAATATGGTAAGAGAGCATTTGATCTTTTAACCACTCCATCTCCATGAAGGTCCAGATGAAAGTGTGAGACAACAAAAAAATATAACTTACCTTACATTTACAATGGTTTGCATGTTGCTCTCGAGCTTAACTTTCATTTCAAATAAAAAATTACAAAAATAAACCTTAAAAGTAATGTGATATAATAAAATTTACAAAAATTAAAAATATTTTATAGATAAATTAGACCATAATTACTTTCATGTTTATAAATAGAAAATGCCATTTTATTAAAATAAAAATTACAACAAAATCTTAAAAATAATGCAGTACAGTGAAATGACTATTGGTAACAAATATTCTAAATAGTATCAAATACATTTTGAGATTATTTATTTTAAAATACAATCAACTGTATGAACATTTTGAGATAGGTAAAATATATATTTTACAATAGCCATTTTAAGAATATGTAAAAATAGTATTATTTACATAATTTTGAATAATAAATTATAGAAAAAAATATATTCCATAATTATATTTATGCTATAAGACAAGTTCAGAACACATAATTTAAAATAATATTAAACACACTTTGAAATACTAAGATATTTGAAATGATAATTCTATAAAAATGATAAAAGACATGTTGAAATACTAATATATTTAAATATATATATATATATATATATATATATATATATATACTATTTTAAAATGTTTAAAAAAGAAATAACTTGATTTTTTTTAAAATATGGAGGTACATAAATAAAGTGTCAAGTGGAAGAAGAAAAAGGCTGAATTGAAAGGGGGAATTAGAAGGGGTCCAGTAAACATGCCTTGCAGGGAATTTTTTTCTGTACCCCATGCTTTCCATATGCACCCATAAATGTTAAAATGCCAAATTTTGACCGTTATATTAAATGGCAATGAAGGAGAATTTGTGGGTATTGTGTTCTTGCGTTGTTTTGCTACATTGATTTGTGTTAGGGTTGAGAAGATTTTGGTAAGATTGAGGTGAAATAACATACTGAATTTTGAAGATAAAGATGGTGGCAGAATGGTTACATTTTCACTATTCCCCTTTCTTATATATATAATGGCTATGTTGTCTCAACATTAAGAAAACAAATATTTTAATTTTTTTAATATGTCAAATATCAATAAAAAAAATTATAATTATATAAATATTAAATTAAAAATACAGAACAAAATTGAATAAATGTTAAATAATTATAAAAAAAGTAAATATGATAAAATGTATTGATTCAATTAAATTGAGAACTGCATTTAGTATTTGAATGAAATCATAGAAAGAAAGATGTGTAATTAAGATAGTGATTAGAGAGAAAATATTTGGATGAAAATCTGAGTAAGTTTTTGTAAATATCTAACTAGAGATCAAAATGATGAGAGATAATGAAATGTTACTTTAGCATAAAAGATATATAGTAAAAATTAATATTTTATATAATTGAACACTTGAAATTAAGAATCAAATTAAATATTTTTATGTAAAAAAATATATTAAAAAAAATAGAAATAATCAAATGTGTTCTTTAAAAACTATTTAATTCAATAAAATTGATGTTTGTGTTTTTTGAAATGCGATATACCACAAAGAAGACTATACAGAAAATTAAGATTATGAGTAAAAAAAAAACACTTTGAGAATGAAGTGAACTTTGTACAATTGAAAAATAATAAAAATAACTGTGTAAAAAAATAGAAGAATTACACTAAATAAAATAATAAATATATGTTTTTTAAATTATTTAATAAATTGTGAATTAATTATTTTTAATCCTTCAAATAAGTTATTGTTTAATGATTTGTTGTACTAGTAGTTATTTATATATTTTTATATACTTGTACCACACTTTTATGATTTTTTAAATACACCAAATTAATTATAATTATTTATAAAAAATTATAAATACCTTTTTCATCTAACAGTTCATAAGGACTTTTTTCTCTCTCTCTTTCATTTATAGATTAAAATAGCATTTTTATTGTCAACTGACAACATTTTAGGCATGCACAGAAATTTTAAATATTTCTTATAAAAATTTAAGTTGTATTTTATTTAAAACAATTTTAGACATAAAAATGTACTTTTCGTATTCTTTATCCACCTTTCTAAAAATTTACCTATGGTATATAGTAAGGAAAATTTAATATTTTTAATTATTTATTCAACCTAAAATAATTATTAAAATATAAAAAATTAATATTAATTATTTAATGTTTGTATATGTCTCTAAATTTATGGATTGAAAATTTGTTAAATTGTTTTGATGTATTAAAAAAAAATAATGGATGCAATACAAGAAAATTATTAAATGAAAGTCAATTTTAAAAATAAAAAAAATTAGTCTATTGACAAGATTAAATATCATTTTATAAATTAAAAATAATATTCACATCTAAAGTAATTTTTATTATTAATAAATTTATAAATTTATAAATTAATATCTAATTAGTTATAAAAAATTTAGTTATCAACTACTTTAATCTTTAAAATACTATATAATTTAATTAATTATTATTATTTTTTATTATTTTTTATTTAATAATTTTCTTATAATAAAGTTTAATTTCTTATTATTTTATGTTACCTGAATGTGTATGAAATCTGCATTAAAAATAGTAAATTTATCTTTATGATCATTAAAAGGTTATGATAACAAGTCTGGTATGTTAATTAATTATATAACGATATAATAGAATATTTCATGGATCCTAGTTTTGTTAAAAGTTATATATTCACTAGTGCAAATAATGCGTAGTACACTAGTTATAGGAGACATATTACACTAGTTTTACTATAGTACACTAGTTTTACTACTGATTTAAATCTCAACGATGTAAAATATTAATTACATATTACATTGGTCGTAAAAACCAGTGTAATATGTACCAAAATTTGAATAAAATAATTAAAAAATATAATAGTATAAGAGACATATTACACTGGTTGTACATCCTAACAGGTGTAATATGTGCTTTAGAGTTCCATACTCAGTCCACATATTAACTCTTAGGACATATTACATCGGTTGGAACCAGTGTAATATGTCTAGCACCAAATTAAGTTTTTTAAAACATTTTTTTAAATAACATATGACACCGATTGGTCCTTACAACCAGTATAATATATGTCAAATATTTAGGCAGAAGGGTCTTCTCAAGGAAGGAGGGGGCGTCCAAGTCAAGGTCCCATAACCCTTTTTCCTTGGAGCTCGTGCCCTCATCCTCTTGTACCACCATCATGTCGCGAGTCTGGGTTGGACTCGCTAAGGTAGTGCGGTGGGAAGGGGCACGCCCATTTGAGTGGGAATGCTCGAGATGGGCGACTATGGCTTTCCTCTTCCTTTTGAAGACCAACCCAGAATTGGTCTCCTCATCGTCTTTGGTAGAGGCTGGAACGACAGTGGTTGGAGCTTTGAGCTTAAGATCCTGAGGCGCTTGAGCAGCCGCCCTCATCCTCTTAGCCCTCTTCGCCAGCTCTTTCTTGTCAATCTTAGCCAACATACTATATGCAAAAGAGGACAAGAGGTAGTTAGCAACAATAGCAAAATTAGTCCTATCAAGAGTAGGGAATGAAGAGTACCAATATAAGCCTATAGAGCCTCGAGGATGAACTCTCTGCTTATGAGAAAGACAATGTCGAAGACCAACTTTAAGCTTGACAATAATTGGCAGACCTCCTGGTCGCGCTGAGGTAGATTTTCTTGGCGCCGAGCACCTTGGAAGCGTGGTTTTTTGGTCTAGTACAAAGGAAACCCATCCAGAAGGGTTTGATCCCTTTTGTTGCAGCGTATCTTCAAAAATTTACCTTTAAAGCCCTTATAGGACTGTTGGAAGAGCGACAACAATGCCCTTCCAAACACCTCATTGAAGGATACCCGAAGCTAGCGACCTAGGTGTTTGGCCTCAAAGAAATACAAAATGACTTCAATAGATGGCAAAAGGCCAAACTGCATGCAAAGGATAATGAAGCCCCAAACAAATGGCCAGTTGTTTGGGTGTAGCTGGGCAGGGGATACATTGATTTCGGTAAGGAGTTCTTTTTCGAAATTGAATAAGGGAAGATGAAGAAGAATCCTTTTAAAAAGGTGACATAGAAATAACAAAAGGACCCTCAGGATCCGAGGACTTATCACAACAAACGGCTTCGTCCTCCTTACATGAGATTATACTAAGAGATCTATCATTCTCTTTGCCAAAATTGCATTCATTCTCTCTAAGGGCCATTATACGCTCACGGTAAGTGTATATTAAGGTTGTTTTTAAACTAGAGGGGGGTGGATGATTGAACACACATGTTTATATTTGTGAACCGGTATAAACAACCGATTGTTTTTCTGGTGTTGTGCTTATTTGCTTTGTGTTTATGGCAAACTGAATTCTAATTCAAGTTTTCTCGAAGTAATTTCATTCTAGACTTAAAATTTTGCGAAAACCCTCTTTAAACCATTCACCCCCTCTAGTTTAAAGCCATACATTTTAACAATTGGTATCAGAGCTTGGTTCTTGAATTTTATTCAAGTGTGATCCTAAAACTGTTTTTAAATGGCTGATAGACTACCTTTTGGGGAAGGTGCTTCAATCAACAGACCACCTCTGTTTTGTGGTTTGAACTACCAATTTTGGAAAGTCAGA
>Ga0123342_1000954_pt1 | contig 48323 bp, 22 predicted proteins | sample Turbeawhitnodule_FD_89960 | JGI IMG/M metagenome (GOLD analysis project Ga0123342, IMG submission 89960) | Root nodule microbial communities of legume samples collected from Mexico - Turtle bean Mexico white nodule | ecosystem: Host-associated > Plants > Roots > Nodule | place: Mexico: Nepantla...
GGTTGTTTCGACAAAACAATCGGTTGTTTCAACTTAGTTTGAAAAACATTTTGCTTTGATAAAATTGAGATGCTAATTGCTTTGAGATTTAATCTAAGTGTTGATTACAACATAGAACTACCCTAGAACAAGACTAAAACAGCACAGCAGCATCAAGTACAGCAGAGGATTCATCATCCTTCAAAGGGTTTGGATTCTTCAAAACATTGAACACCACTTGGTTCAACAGTATTGAGCCAGACTCACTTGATTCTTTATCTCTTTTAAAAGAAGTGTTTTCTACAAAGCTATGTAAATTTTAGTCAGTTGTTTTAAGTTTTCAATCAGTTGTAAAAGTTGTTATTCAAGGTCTTATGACTACAACAAATTTTTTACTAGTTGATTTGTCAAAACAACTGTTGATTGACACTTAATGTTTTTCAAAGGTTTTGAAAAATATTTGCTTTCTTTTGTCTTTATTGTAAGATAGAAACAGTCGGTTATTTTGATAAAACAACTGCTATTTTATGTAAAATTCTTAACAGAAAAATAAATTAATCAGTTGTTCTTCAAATCAATCAGTTGTTTTTTTAACAAAATTCTGTTATGAATTCCAGACTGTTTTTAAATGTTTCTAAATGATTTTCATTAATGATTTAACAATTTTAATCACTTCCTTAAGTCTATATAAAGATTGTTATGTGATCTTTTTAAATGGCTAAGAAAGAGAGTTTATTAAAAACAATTTTCAAGAGAAAGATCAAGAGCTTTTGGATCACCACTTGTGTGTGAGATAGGATCTGAGTTTTCTATTCATTTGTACTACTTCTTTGTAAATCCTAAGTGTATTCTATTTCCTTCTTTGAATACTGTAATCGTGTGTTAGTCAATTTCAAAAAGAGGTTCTGGAAATTGTGTTGTTGTTCAAGAGTGTTGTGTGTTCTTGAGTGGTTCAAAATCAACATTCTTGGTGTGATTTTGGTTAAGAAGTTTTGTATGTTCTTGAGGGGTTTAAGATCAACATTCTTAGTGTGTTTTGTAATCTAAATTTGATTGCATAGTGAATTATGAATGGTTAATTGAGGACTGGATGTAGCTCTTCGTTAAGAGTGAACGAGTATAAATATTTTTGTGTGAATCTCTCTTTCCCTACTCTTATACATTGCTTTGTAATATGTTCTTTGTTTTCTGGTATAAACAATCAGTTATTTTGTTAAAACAACTGGTTGATTTTTCATAAAGAACTATAAATCTGATATTTTATCCAGTTGAACAAAAAAATCAATTAGTTGATTTTACTGAACTTTTCACTCTACTTCCATTCTTTGCAAAAATATTGTAAAAACAATTCACCCTCCGCTCTTATTTTGGCCACACATTCTAACAATTGGTATCAAGAACTGAGTTCTTGAAAGTTGCTTTAAGTTTCGATCCTAAAATCTTTTTGAAAATAGCTAAAAAACTATCATTTGGGGAGGGTGCTTCTATAAACAGACCACCTTTGTTTTGTGGACTGAACTATGAATTCTGGAAGGTAAAAATGAATTTTTTTGCTGAATAGATTGATAGAGGAATATGAGATGCTATCACAAATGGTCTTTTTATTCCTAAAGTTGAAAAGGATAAAGTTTTCAATGAAAAAACTTGGTCTGAAGGGACTGATGATGAAGGAAAAAAAGGCTCAATATGATTACATTGCTAAGAACATTATAATTTCTGCCTTGAATTCAGATGAATTTTCCAGGGTCTCTCAATGTGGATCAGCAAAGGAGATGTGAGACATCGTTGAAGTAACCCATGAAGGCATAACAAATGTGAATAGGGCAAAGAAGCATGCCTTGATCCAAGAGTATGAAATGTTTAAGATGCTGAAAGGGGAAACTATTTTTGATATGCAGAAGAGATTTACTCACATTGTAAATTGTTAGAATTGTAGGCCTAAAACAAGAGGGGGTGAATTGTTTTTAAACGTTTTTCGCAAACTTTGAAGATATGGAGAAAGCCAATGAAGAATCAAAGCCAAAAGGAATGAAAAGGCTCAAGTTACAAAACTATTTTAGTTGATTTCTAGAAAATCAACCAATTGTTTTTATCAGTAGTTTATGAAAACAACTAAAAGCATATACAATTGAGATTAGGGAAAGAGAGAATCACACAAACAGATTTATATTGGTTCACTCTTACACCAAAAGTTATATCTAGTCCCCAGAAACCGCTAGGTATTCCACTATGCAATCAGTCACAGATTATTATCACACACACACACACACACCAAAGAAGTGATCTTAAACCCCTCAAGACAAAACAACACACCACAGATGAGAACACTCTCTGACTCTGTGAAACACAGTTCTTTACAAATCAAGAGAGAATAAGGAAAGAACACACCTGATACTGATTGAATCACAAAATATTACACAAGTCTTATTCCACTCTTGGCAAGTTCAACCAAAGTTTGATGTAAATCTTGGAGAAAACTGTTTTTCAAAAGATTAATCTCTGATCCCTTTAGCCAAGAGTGTTAACACCACTTTTATAAACTCCAAAAGGCAGTTAAACACATTTAATGAAAGAGCCAAAACAGTTTTGGATAAGCGAAAACAAATTTACCAAACTTAACAAATTCTGTTAAGAGATTTAAAAAATAATCGGTTGAATTGTCGAAACAACCGATTGAATTGGTTTGACAACAAATTCAACCAATTTAAGCTTTGTCAAACCTGTTTCAAAAACACTAAGTGTCAAACAACCGATTGAAACGATAAAACAACTGGTTGTTTTTCCACTTCTTTGTAAAACATTTTTTTCTAAAGGATTTGATTTAAACCAACTTTGAATCCTAACTAAGAGTGGATTTACAATTCAAATTAATCAGAACACACACATACAAGCTACATCCAGTCTTCAAGCAATCCATAGAGATTTGGAGGTATCAAAGCCTTGTTCAACACAACTCATCTCAATGGTCTTGGAAAATTCTTTGAAAAATAGGACCTAAACCATTAAGATCCTCAAATGCTTGAATATATATTAGCAGCCAAAGGTCACTGCCATTTAAGAATCAAAAGATTTGACTACATTGATCTCTGCATCTTTGTTTGAAAAGCTAAAAGAGCATGAACTTGAGATGAACTGGCTGAATGACCAAGAGAATGAAGAAAAACATGTGAAAAGCATTGCTTTAGAAGCTGCAACGCAAAAGATTGATCAAGACTCAAGGGACTGCAGTGATAGTGAAACTCTCAACATGCTCACAAGGAAATTTGGGAAGTTCTTGAAAAAGAACAACAAGGACAAAGCTTAGCCGTCAAACAGGTATAATAGCAAAAAACCAATTGATTTTAATTCTTCAAACTATACTTGTTTTGGATGTGGTAAACAGGGACACACAAAGGCTAAATGTCTAACCACTGTGAGCAAAGAGAAAAAGGATGACAAGAAGTATGAGAAGAAAGTAAAATCAAGAAGAGCATACAATGATGATTCATCTTCAATTTCTTCATCAAAGGATGATGAGGAAGCCAACCTTTGTTTAATGGCAAATGAAGAATCAGAATCTTTTAAAATGGATTCCTAAGGTTCCTACTAATATCATTGGACCCACATTCATAATGGGACCAAATCTTGCTTTTTAACCTTTTCTTGGGATCCTTGGCAGCCAAGAATCACCTTAGTTTTGAAGAATGACTGCTCAAGGGGAAAATATTAAGAGTAAAGATAGTCTTTGTGTCTGCACTCTTCAATTGTATATGTCTTGCAGGGTTCTTTGACAGTCAAGAGACATCCTTGGCATATGTACAGTGGTTGCTCAAAGGAGAAACAAAAAAGAATAAAGGAAGTATGTGGGTCTCCACTTCTCAACTTATGTGAGTGTCTCATATGACCAAATGAAAATCTCAAAGCATCTATTTGGTTTACTCTATTGAGGTTCTCTTTGCAAAGTACTTGAAATGTCTTACATTGTTTGTACTGCTATACTATTGCAATATCATTTTGCTTTCTGCTATGTACAACCCTTCTCATTGTCTATTTGTGAAGACAAATAGGGGAGAAGTTTACCTGTTTGTTTTGGTTGTATGTTTCAAAATTGTTGTTGCTATTCTGCATTACACTACACTAAACTACTTTGAACACTTCAAACTTTTTTGGTTTTTTCTGCTTTTCTGGTTATGTAGAAACTAGTTCTTTAAGTGTGCTTTTTAAAACTGTTTTATCCTACTGCTATACTTGCATTGTGTGGTATACAATTCTGTTTTGCATGAACTCTTAAGTTCAAAATCTACAACACAAACAAACCAGGGGGAATTGTTGAACAAGGTGTTTTGATGCTTCCAAATCTCCTTTAAAGACTTGAAGAACCTACTGCTATGTTTGTGTGTATTGTTTGATAGGTCTTGAATTGTCAATTCACATCTACTATTGATCCAAGCTCACTTGATTCTTCATCTCTTTTAAAAGAAGTGTTTTCTAAAAAGCTATGTAAATTTTAGTCAGTTGTTTTGAGCTTTCAATCAGTTGAAAAAGTTGTTGTTCAAGGTCTTGTGACTACAACAAGTTTTTTATCCAATTGATTTGTCGAAACAACTTGGTGATTGACACTTAATGTTTTTCAAAGGTTTTGAAAAAGCTTTGCTTTCTTTTGTCTTTTATGTAAGGCAGAAACAATTGGTTATTTCATTAAAACAATTGGTTGTTTTATGTGAAATTCTTAATAGAAAAATAAATCAATAAGTTGTTTTTTCAAATCAATCAGTTGTTTTTTTAACAAAATTCTGTTATGAATTTCAAACTTTTTTAAAATGTTTCTAATTGCTTTTGATTAATGATCTAATGATTTTAACCACTTCTTTGAGTTTATATAAAAATTGTTATGTGATCTTTTCAAATGACTAAGAAAGAGAGTTTATTAAAAACAATTTTCAAGAGAAGATCAAGAGTTTTTGAATCATCACTTGTGTGGCAAATAGGATTTGGGTTTTCTATTAATTTGTACTACTTGTTTGTAAAGCCCATGTGTATTTATTTCCTTCTTGGAATACTATAATTGTGTGTTAGTCAGTTTCAGAAATAGGTTCTAGAAATTGTGTTGTTGTTCAAGATTGTTATGTGTTCTTGAGAGGTTCAAGATCAACATTCTTAGTATGTTTTGTCTCAGTTTCAGAAATAGGTTCTAGAAATTGTGTTGTTGTTCAAGAGTGTTGTGTTCTTGAGGGGTTCAAGATCAACATTCTCAGTATGTTTTGTAATCTAGTTTTGATTGCATAGTGAATTTTTAATGGTTAGCTAAGGACTGGATGTAGCTCTTGGTTAAAAGTGAACCAGTATAAATCTATTTGTCTGAATCTCTCTTTCCCTACTCTAATACATTGCTTTGTAATAAGTTCTTTGTTTGTTTTTTGCTTTAAACAATCAGTTGTTTCAATAAAACAATTAGTTGATCTTTCATAAAGAACTATAAATCTGATATTTTATCTAGTTGAACTGTAAATCATGCTTTAAGCCAAGAAAAATTGTGCTCTAACACACATACACCTTGGTTGACTTGTTCAATACGATAAAAATGAGTACTAAATTAGAATGACTAGAAAGAAGACACCAAAATAGAATATTAATGCTCTTTATGAATTTACAATTTTACAATGACAATTTCGTCATGAATCGTTTTAGTTAAGAACAAATTTTGATATAACTCGCGTATTTTAGTCTTGATTCATGGCATACAAAGTGTTACTTGAAAAATAATGGAGAAAACTTGAGTTGTTTGTCCATATTAATAATTTACGCAGGGCTATAGAGGATGATATGATTTGCGATTTAAACATCTCTTATTACTTTTGAAAAATATTGAAAAACACTTAAGTTATTTATTCATATTAATAATTTACGTAGTACTATAATGGATGACATAATTTGTGACTTAAATATCTCTTATTATCCTAATAAAAATAAGAAAGAAAAAGTTTATTTTTGACACTCAAATAGTGAACAACATACAATTGACAACCAATTATATTAATATAATAATATTTTAAATTAAAAATAAAATAAATATAATTAAAATAATAATTTATTTGGATGTGAAGTGAACTTATGTTTTACCGTGGGAGCTGTTAAATATCACCACCCAATAAGAAAAATTAATCACTATATAATATCTCACTCATTTTATCTTATTGTCTATTTATTTCTTCTTTCATACATTTTTATCTCATTTTTATTTTTGTTTCAAACTTTGAATTATTAATAAAAATTACTTAGATTTATATTTTATAATTTATATCATATTTTCAATTATTTCATTTTATTAAACATAAATGACAAAGTTTACTACTATTAATAATAATAATAATTTCCAATAATAAAGTTATACTGTTAATTTAAATTTATAATAAAAAATTTAAACACGATAATTTTTTTTTTTGAAATAATGCTTAATATTATTTATTACAAACAATACCCACTGTAAACCATTACTATGTATTAACAATAGGTTTTAATAATAATTAAATTATTACAACAGTTATTATTAATTTATATTAAATTTTCAAACATGAAATAATTTTTTTTATTTATATCATTAAATTTTTACGAGTTTTTGAAAACAATTATTAAATTAAATTAAATTAATAAATGAAACATAATTACAAGTACATACTATTCCCTTTTATATAAATAAGTTAATAGTTTTTATATTAATTTATTAATTTACTTACTTATTTAAATACAAAAATTAAAATTTCCTACATTTCCTTCTTTATTGAATTTTTATTAAATCATTAATAATAATAATTTCTATTAAACAAAAAAATTAAAAGCAACATTTAATATTAGTTTATATTAAATTCTCAAACTTTATTATAAATATATAAATCAAATTTTAATTAAAAATACTAATTATTTATACACAAATTATTTAAAAATTCAGGTAAGAATTTAGTTCTACATAAACCAAATTTCTGACTCTTTTTTGGCAACAATTCCTTAATCACTATTACTAAAATTCAGCTATCTAAAATTGAATTCTTGTATACTATATGAATCATGTTATCTTTGCAATATTTTACATAGTATAACTTTTTTTTGTTGCAATAAACCATTTGGGAATTTTTTTTCCATCATTGCACATTGCAGTCTACAACTGTTAATTATATTGAAATACAACAAATGTGGGACCTGGAATTGAGAAGTACAACATTATTAGTTTGTCATAACATGAGGGCACCAAATTTCAACGTTAACGGTTCACATGCTGCTATTTTCGGCACATACAGTTACCAATCAACATTATTTTTATATTATTTTGCAGGTACTATTTTCAGCACCTCTATATAATTTCCCGTCAACATTATCTTCTATTACTTTACAAGGTGCACTTAATGCACAATGAAAGGAATCCAACATAAAACTTAGAGACACTCGTTAATTGTACCATCACCAACAATTGCTTGTTTCTTTAACTCACGACACGATGCAGAGATTTTATAATTTTTAATCTAAGTTAAAATTTCAATGCAAGTTATATATAGATATCAAGTAGGGGAATGAAAGATTCCCTTTTTAAAGAAAAAAGTTTCTTTATCCTTACCTTTATATTTAATATTTAATAGGTATAAAACTTTTATCCAATCCTCATTTGATAAAAGATATCTATTCTCTTACGGTTACAAAATATTAATTAAATAACTTTTTATAAAACTAAAAATTAAAAAAAAAAATATTATAAAGGATTCAATATTAAAAAGATAAAGACATCTTTTTCTCTAATATTAAAAAATTACAATTGTATAAATTTTAACTCAAATTATCAAATAACAATTAAATAAATATTAAATAATTATATAAAAAAGTAAAATATTAAATATATATACTAATGTAAATAATGAAATTAAAGATCATAATATAACTAACTTAAATTCTTTAAGTTATCTAATAAACTAAAAATATTTTAATAATTTGAAAAAAATGAAAACAGAACTTTGTATCCTTGTTACTCATACCCATGTCTACAATATTGATTTTTCACCTCTCCACATTACATGGCCCATTTTATGTTTTAAACACCGGGCAGAAGTCATCTTTAGAAATTGACTGGGCTTGACCTAATTGTATAATAAATAACCCTTTCTTGAATGGGAAAAAATTGAAACAAAAGATGCTCACCCACTGAAATACAATACAGGTAAGATAGGGCCCAAGGTTTAGTTTACTTTTTTCACAACTCTTTTTTCTCCCTTTTTCTCTGTCCTTCTTTAATGATACATGATATATCTCAATGATGCTTTCAAATTTGGTCGCAGCATAACCAACTAAGGTTAACCATGCTACTCATACCTTGTTTTCTCTAAAGGGGCTTCCAACTTTTCAACAAATCCATTATGTAAAAAATTTGCTAGCTGTGTTTTAAGATCTCTATATATCCTTCATATTATGTGCATATAAAAGACTGATTCAAAAGTTTGAGTTCAACTAATTGCAGATAAGATTGAAGCAATAGCAGTGGGAATCGACCAGTTCGGGTTGTTTGGTTCTCCTATGTCAGATGAAACCGAACATAGCAGCCAGGGATTGCTTTGTGGACAAGGCTTCTCTGAGATTACACACGTTCACATTCATGAATGTGACAATTTCTCTGTGAGTTTAGAAAATAGAAACATCTATATGAATTACTTCTTTTGTTAACCAACAAATTTGAGTGAGATTTAACTACCCTTATGGCGATCTAATGTAACGAATTTTAAGAACATGCAGATGGGTGTGTTTTGTCTTCCAGCATTAAAAGTATTTCCACTTCATGATCATCCAGGAATGACAGTGTTGAGTAAGCTCTTTCATGGCTCTGCCTATGTCAAAGCTTATTGCTTTTCATCTGAACTTGTTTCTACATTTTACTATAAATATAGACTTTTTTTGTTTCAATCCTTTATTTTCCAGTTTTAGCTTTTATAAATGATTAAGACCCATTACCTAACAATGGCGTGACACACCTGTGTTCATACAGTCACTTCAATATTGTATTTGAAATAACTTGTAATGCAGTATGTCATCAGAAATCATTTTTCAAATTTAAAAACATCAAAATCATCAACTCATTTTTTATAGATGAATTATATTATTGAAGTCATAAAAATAGTTAATCTAAGTACGCATTTGAGTTTCACATTAATTAAATATCAAAGAGTTGATTGAACAACATAGAAAAAAAGTTCACAAACTTTTTTGTTACCTTAAGATTTTGAGTAGAGCAAGGAATGCTATCAGAACCCTTTGTGGAATGTTGATAATGTTTCCAAGAAGTGGTGGCAATATTCATTCTTTCACAGCGTTGACGCCATGTGTAATACTAGATGTGCTTTCTCCACCATACTCAATACTTGGAAGGCCTTCCACTTACTCATGTTATGAGTAAATATAGATATATTAATTAGCAGCAATTGTTTGAAATGGGAGAGTTTTGAAGGCCACCACCAATTTAGAATTGTAATAAGCTTGTGTATGTCAAAATACATTAATTGGCTTTGGAACCGTATCAGAGAGGGAAAGTGCACATTTAGACATTTGGTGAATGCAGCTTCCATGTTCTATCTACTTCCAATTAAGTTGATGTCAAGACTAGCCTTGCTGCAACTCTAGATTCATTGTGTGTACATATCAATTTAATTGACTCTTTAAACACTTGGAAACTGAAGAGAGCACAGCAGAAAATTAAGATATATCACATGCAGAGGTCTCAAAATAACTTCAAATCTATGTACCAATCTCATTCACCAAGGATTCTACATGTTTTGGGTTCAACTTTTTTAGGCTAAAATAAACCTAACTTTTTAACCTATAAATTAGATAAGTTTGAGGTGAGATTAAGTATATCTTATTTATGTATGAACTTTGAATTTCTTTATTCAACTCAAGTTTTTTTTAATTACAATAAATGGGTAAAATTAATTAATTAAGTTAATTAATTCACCTAATCCATTAATTTATAGTAGTTCAAACTGATTTTGTAAAAAAATTGAGTGAGCCAATATGTGTGAAGTGAATTGAGTGAGTTTCAGAGTTTAATGACATGTAATATTGGGATCTTGGAAAGGTTTTATGTAAATTAGGAAATATAAATGCAAAAAATTGTTTAAATAGAGTTGGTGCGCATTTGGTTTTACCTGTTTCAGACATGACTATCCTTTTACTGTTTTTCAATTCTGTAGAACTGAAAAAAAGGATTACTATTTCTTCAAGTTGTAATAAATGAGTCCATATTGACACCCTGACACTAACACACATTTGACGGTATAGACGTGACAATGGCGTGATAGAGTGAGATTGCACGCAAATGAGCAACACGAACTTTAAAATAGTGTAAAAAAGAATATATTAAATCGGTTCTTAGAAACAAACGGTGTAATATATTTTTTTTACTCAGAATGACTCATATTACATCGGTTAAGTCTTCTAACCGATGTAATATATGACCCATATTAAAAAAAATTGAATTTTTTTTCATAAAGAGTGAGTGTGTTATAAACGTCACATATATAACCACTTACAAACACACGAGTAACCAGTTTTGTGTGTGCCAGTATATGTGGAGAAACCTACATCGGTTAAGCCATCAAACCGATGTTATATATGATTTTTACATTGATTAAGCCATCTAACCGATGTAATATATGGTTGTTATTAAATTTTTTTTTTTTTTTCATGAAGAGTGGGTGACCATAGACATCACATAGGTAACCACTTACAGACACACGGGTAACCAGTTTTGTGTGTGTCAGTATATGTGGAGAAACCTACATTGGTTAAGCTATCTAACAAATGTAATATATGATTTTTACACCGGTTAAGTCATCTGATCGATGTAATATATGGTTTTTATTAAAAAAAATGTTTTTTTTTTCATTAAGAGTGGTTGACCATAAACGTCACATAGGTAACCACTTACAGACACACGAGTAACCAGTTTTACGTGTGTCAGTATATGTGGAGGAACCTGTGGCTGGGTAGTTTTGGTAGGGTTATTACACCGGTTAAGTCATCTGATCGATGTAATATATGGTTCTTATTAAAAAATGATTTTTTTTCATGAAGAGTGGGTGGTCTTAAACGTCACATTAGTAACTACTTACACACACGAGTAACCAATTTTGCGTGTGTCACATAAGTAATCACTTACAGACACACGGATAACCAGTTTTGCATGTGCTACGGGTCATATATTATAATATAGAGTCAGTGTCACATCTTCACCAAATGACGTCTGCAGCCTCAATTAATGCCACACACAAGTGATGTCAAGTCTGTGTTAGTGACAAAAGGTGTTAATAAAATATTTTTCATAATAAATATACATTTAACAGGGTTCTAAATTCCTAAGAAATCAATCATCAGTTATTAAGAAACTCTGTGCCAGTCATCATCACATTGGATGAGTTGATTTTAAATTAGTGATAAATGCCAAAAATCTTGTAAGAGTAAACGTTTTTAAAGATATAGATCCTCTAAATTGATTTTATCATTCAATGAGATTCTAGCCTTTTAAGATAACAAGGAATACACTCCAGGGCACATAATTTTTTCTTTTACACCAATGACAAAACAATATTGTAAAAAACAACCAAGATCATCCATCCAAAGTTAGAATGTGGCAAATATTTAAGGGTTTTCTTAGATTGGTTGAGGATGTTAAATTCCTATGTTTCCTATGAATGTTTTAAAAATATCTATTTCTAATAGAATATATATTTTGGATAATACTTGCTTTCTTAATTAAATTTTAAGCTTATTATAAATTTAGGCATTTTTAATTAACTTTTTATTAAAAAATTTAGATTTATTGAACATTCAAAAAATTTATATTTTTAATTAAATTTTCAAAATTTAATTTTTCTATTAACCAAGTGACTTGAATGTTATTTGCTTCATCATCTTACTTACCTATCTCCATAAATGTTAGATTTTATGGTTAATATAAAATGATATTACAATTATTGAAAATAATAAAAGTCACTTGTATTTTATATCAACCATATTATTATCATCTTATATTAACTACAAAACCTTATATTTCTTAACTTGTGGAGACAAATAAAAAAAACTGGATAAAAAAGAAAAACTCAATTAACGAAAAATTAAATAATAAATATTCAATTAAAAAATATTTTTTTAATAGAAATTTAGTTAAAAATATCTAAATTTCTAAGAGACTTAAAATTTAATTAAATTATAATTTTTAATCAAATTCTTTACTTTAGTCTACAGACGTTTTCATATTGAGGATCATATATATATATATATATATATATATATATATTTTAATGTTATTATGTGTTTGACATGTTTAAGCTGTTTACGAGAATGAATCCATTTTTCTTTGTTTATAGAAAATTTAGATTCACATCCTCTCTTACGGAAAAAATTTAGTGGAAATTTGGATTAAACAAATGAGTTCTGGGTTAGAATTTTAGAAATGATTTTTAAAACATTTACACTAAATAGGAGAGTTTAAAATTCTCAGCATATGATTCTTAAAAAAAATTCACCTATTAATGATCTCCGAAAATATTTTCTTAGAAGGGGTGCAAATCTAAGTTTTGCATAATGAACTATTTTTTTTGGATCAATATTGGTTGATATCTTGATTTTAAAGAGACAACATAAATATTTTTTAAAACATTCATCACATGAGCTGTATTGTTGACAATCTTTTCATGTATGTCATCTACATATTTTATTTTAATTCATTATGGTTTTTCATATCCTTTATTTTAATTAATTTTGTTCTTTAAGATATCTACGTTATCTTCTCTTATTTAATAAAAAATGAGAATGTTTATGAAAAGTCAATAAAAGATAATTTGAGCAAGGACCATCTAAAAAGTTGAGTTATGAGAAAAAAACATAGAGAAAGTTAATATATTCTGCAACACGTCAAATTCTTTGTACAAAAATAGCTTACTGTACTGGTATGGACCGATCGATCACTATCATGACTCTGTCTCCCTAATCGAGCTGATCGAGACCTCCGCAGACGGTCAGGTCGACCGACACACTTAATCCATTAACGCTCAAACCAAGGTCAGTGAAGTTAAACTACCATTAAGAATTAGGTAATACAACCGTAAGAGTGATACATTCCACTAATCAGGCCTAATAAGGTAAATCCATTAAAATAATATATAAATAACGCATATTCCAAGAAGAAAGGTACGTCACTATTAGTGTACACACCCGAATGCCGAATACCATCTTTATCGACTTGAGCGTCGGAGTGCCTTTTGCATGTACCTCCCCCATTTAGTATTCACACGAGACTGAGAGCCGAAGGAGTAGCACGAAGGCCAGAAGGATCACAGTAAAAGTTTTAGCAACCTGATTGAAGGAAAAAAGAAGACAAAGCCTTCAATAATTCTCTAGGTCTCATCTCCCTAACAAGAACCCCTACCAACTTTAGCAGAATAAGTAGTTCTATTACAATCCTTCGTGTAAACAAAGTTTGATCATATAAAAGAGTTATATTAAAATAATGATTACTTCTTTAAAGTTTTTTCATGAGTACTCCAAAGGTTCATATAAAAGTTATTTTTTCAACAAGACAAATACCTTTTCAAAGAAAAAAGACTTTATGTGCCCAAATAATTTTTAAGGGAGCCACTAATTAAAATAAAGCACATGAGGGGTGATTTGATGAGACAATTTGGAGTTTATTTCTTTAGTTAATTGGAGTTTATTTGTCCTCTCATACCCAATTCTTTAGTTAATTAGTATTTTTTTTATCGTTTATAATAACTTATTAATTAACCTTTTAAATATGATAAATTACCCTTAATTTTCTGTTGCTTTTAAATTATGATATAAGAGTCTCATGCCAAAAAAAAAAAAAAATCACATTTCACCCAAATTTAAATTTGTTTGTTGACAAAAAATTGTTGTGAACACACCCCGTATGTAAATAAAAATCATATATAATTGTGCTTTAACAACTAATGAGGGTTTATCCTTGTATGCTTTTATAACCAGCTTTGTATTTTGTTAAATGCCAAATGACTTCGAAATTTTATGATATTAAGATTAGGTTGAAAATTCAAACCAAATTTAACTAATTTCAGATTAAAAAATTAATAAATAAAATCATAAAAATAAAGTGACTAAAATATAATTTTATCCTTTTATTTTATTTCGTTTAATTGCTATCCACAATTTTCAAAATAAATTATTTCAATCTAATTATCTACATTAACGCATTGATTTCTTAGATATTTATATGGGTTTCCACCTAACACTCTTTAATTGTGCATTAGGTTCGGACACGCCTTTTAAATGATATGTCCATGTTGGACACACATATCGAAAATGACACTCGTAAGATATTAGTAGGACACGTATTCGTGAAGTGTCTGATTCAAAAAATATTTGAAGGATTTGTGATAATTCTAACACAGTTCTATTACATTTTTAAAAAGAAAAAATATATTAATTTTCTAAAAACTCAAACTTCTTAAATTTTTATTATGATTATCAAATAAGGAACAAATTATTTTAAACCAATAATGAGAAACATATTTCTGCTATAAAAAAAAACTGTGAAACATGCTTGTGCACATAAGTCTTTATTGTCAATTTATATAATTCATAATTATATAATATATATCCGTGTTCCCATGTCCTACATTTTAAAGATTATACATATCTTCATGATCATGTCGTATTAATGTCCGTATCAGTGTGTGTGCTATATAGATATTAATACATTTATCCTTATATATTTATATGGTTCCCACGAAACACACTTTAATTGTGCAAGTAATAGGATAATCATTGTTAAAATAATTCTAATTACACTACAAGAAAATCATGAAATAGAAATCATATTTATAAACTAAAAATAATTAGTTGTTATAGTGACTAAATTAGAGACAATTTTATGGACTAAATAAATTTTTGGTTTCTAAATTAGTTTCTATTATTGTTAAATGGTTTCTAAATTGGTATCTAATAAACAACCAAGGTTTTTGCTACCAAATTTAGAAACTAAATAATTGGTAGTTAAAACCTTGGTAGCTAATTACCAATTTAAAAACTATTTAACAATAATAGAAACTAATTTAGAAACAATTTTTCTTAGTTTCTAAAATGGTCTCTAATTTAGTTACTATTGCAAATAATTATTTTGGTCTCTAAAAATTGGTTTCTGTTTTATGATTTTATTGTATAGTTACCTTAAAATAAACAAATAATTTAAGTATAACCTCATGCCTTTTAATAACATCTTAATGCGAACATTTGGACTAAAATTACTGACTTTTGAAAATATACGAAACTAAATATCTTTATTTTAATATAAAAAACTAAAAATATGGATTTAAAAAAACAAGAAACTAAAACCATATTCTAGATAAATACAAAATATAATTAAAACTGTTTTCTTAAAAAATATATAGGATACGTGAATTTAATTTAGACCAATTGAAATGAATTCACCATTTTGGCTTCCTAATTCACCATTTCATAGTAACGGTAATTAAAAACAAAATCTTTATTAAACACCAATTTATAATCTTTTAAAATTTCTTTATCTCATCATATGGATCCACATTTATTTTTTCTTATTATACTGGCCGGTTCTAGACGAGTCAAAGACCGACCGATTAAGTTAAAATAACAACATAAAGAACACAATAAATAACTATTATTACAAGCAGTTACCAGTAGCATTGAATATGTAACGGTTGCCATTAGTAGTTATGAAGTGTCATTGCTAAAAATCATTAGCATTAAATGAGTCAAGGAAAATATCCTCAACGATAACAGAGAGAGGAAGGACACACTCGTATAAAGGGGGGCAAGACAAAGGAGGAAGATATGTTTTCATATCCCACTATAGCACACTTGAAACATAATACTGACTTGAGAGTGCAATCGCAGGTACCCCAGCCGACTGAACGTCATCAATAAAGGAAGGAGATTGAAGAAAGGATATGAACACATCAACCACTCACCAACAAGCATAAGTATTGTCTGGGCCCCTCACAGGTACACTTATATTTTTCATATTTATAATATGGAGCAATCCAATATTGAATTGTTAACATATCATAACTCTTAAAATAATTGGAAGTTGTATCCACAAAACATTCTTTGTAGTAAAATTCTTCTTATATTATTAAAATAGTATAACTTAAAATAGTGTTAAAAATTTCAACATCAATTAAAGATATTATATTATATAAGTGGAAACAAATTCCACCTTATCAAGTCGATTTTGTGAGGATAAGTTAAGTTTAAATACACTTCCTAAAATTTAACCTCACATCTTATTACATAGTGTTATGGCAACTTGAGTTTGAATCTCTACACTTGAAAGTAATTAAGTTCAAGTACCATAAATGTTCTCCTACAACAAATTAAAAAAGTTATAATTAGTGCTAGTTAAATAGTCCTTAATATTATTTTCAAACTATTATTTAGTATTTGACTTTGATTACTAAAACATGATTCATCTAATGCACAATGTTATGTATGTTGTCACAAATTAAATTATGATGTTATTGCAATAAAGTACATTTTGTATAATAGAATAACCATCTCCTATATCACCATGGCCAAGGATTCTCCCTTTATTATTGTCACCATAGGTGACATAACCTTCGGTTTTTAGTACTAGATTCATGAATTTTTCAGCATCACTAGTCATGTGCCTTGAGCAACCATTGTCTAAGTAGCACAACTGCTTACTGGCTTTCAAGTGCACCTGCAAGATAGATTATACAACAAGATATGGTACCCTTATTAACTTGGGTCTAGCAGTGTTAATTTCCCTTTTGGCACAGTTTGAAATCCACTTTACTTTGTGATGACTATTTTACGATAAGTGTATCGTGTCAGAGGTAATAAATTTGTCCATAAGTACGCATATCGAACCCACAAGGAACAATTGAATTCTCAAGTATAGTATTCACTAAATAGAAAACAATATATAAAAGTTTGTTATGTATGAGATCGTAAGAATGTAAATAAAGTAAAGTAAATAGTTGTTTGATTCAATTGAAAAAATTGGGATTGAGGGTTCATCCTTCTCACTCTTTTATATTTTGAAAAGAATATAATATTCTATCTTTGATTGATATTGATGCGCATATAAAATTCATTTATATTGATTCCTCGCATATAAAATTATTAAGATAGTCTTTTAAATATTGATTCCTCGCATATTTATAAAAAATCCTCGTTACGAACAAATGTTGATAGAAATTAATATTTCAAATCTATCCCTAACATTCAAATAAGTTAAGCATTATCATTTAGGTCAGATGTTTAAAAGTACTTTTCAGTCAAATCTAAGGATCAAAATCATGATAAAACAAGCGTTAAGAATAAAATGATAATACCAATCATCAATTAAGAACAAAATATTATGTTTAAATATCATCTCAACACATAAAAGTTTGAAAAATTTACTCCCAATCTCAAAGAGTAGAATTAGTCACTCATGTTGGCCATTACAAGCATGGAAAACGAGAAAAGAAGTTTCAGAATGTTTCTCCTTGATAATTGTCTCCTCTAAGGTTTTCTATGTCCTTCTATTCTCCCAATGATGTCTAGGGTTAGGCCTCATATTTAACCTAGTTAGGCTTAGACTAAGTGACTTCTCGCCTAAGCGAGTTATAGATTGCTTGGGCGAGTTTGACGAGAAAAAACCCAACTTCTCCGGAGTAAACTCGTTTGGGCGAGTCTTGGACGAATTCCTCTGGAGTGAGTTGCTTGGGTGAGTTTGGGCGATTTTTGAATGTTCCAATTTTCCCTTTTCATCTTGTTTATTCTTCTTTAGCCATTCCATTTTACCATAAAATTCTGAAATTAACACAAATTTGAGAATAAATAGTTCTTATTCATATTATAATCACAAAATATGTAAAAAGTTTTAAATTCTTAAATTAAGGGTTAAATTATAGTTATTTTATCAATAAATATCTATAAATGTTTGTCTTTTAATTGAAATATTACTGAAATATGACACTTATCACTTTGCCATTAGGAACATCATATTTTTTGGTTTTGCAATTTCAATAGTATGACATTTTCTCATACAATAGAAACAAGTGACAAAAGGTGATACACTTAGTTTTCTATAGGAAAATAAATTTCTATATTGCTTTACTTTATTTGAAAAACAAGTTTGAAGTCAATTCTAGCTTCATCAAAAACAAAATTTTATGAACCCAACAAAGCTTCAAAATTAGCTCTCCCCATAGTAAAGTTTAGCTAAGTTTTAAAAAGATAGTGAATTTTGTTTTATAGTGACATATACTTTAGACAATCTTTTTGAATCGACTAACAAGATTTAGAATATCTACAAGAAGAATTCTTATATATGATTTCCAAGTTTTCCAAATCCATTTTAACATTCCTCAATTCCTTTTATAATGTTGTGACCTTATTCTCTATTAAATTATTTAATCCCTTGAGTCTATTATTGGAAATGGTCAATCTATTAACTTCTTCATGTGTTTCTTTAAAAATATAAGAGCTAATTGCAATTATTTCCATTATCAGAAAAATCAAAACTTACACTGCTTGAGGAAGATTTGTAGTTAGTCATGAAGCACAAATTCACCTCTTCATCATATTTTGAAGAAACACTAGAAGATGTCTCATCATTGTCTTGCCAAGCAATATAGGCTCTTCTAGTCTTGCTGGCTTTTGTCAGGTTCCTTGTCAAAGTTTTTATCCTTGTTTTGACTATTTGGGCATCAAATATGTCCTTATTCTCCACAACCAAAAACATGTTAAATTAGAGGAACTTGTGATAAGTGCCATAATTAAGTAATATTTCATACAAAAAGACAGGAACTTATGGAATTTAATTGATAAAATAGTAATCATTCAACCCCTAATTTAGGAATTTGAACCATTTTACATATTTTTGGATTATAAGATGAATGTGTGATAAGTGTCTAATTTTAGTAATATTTCATATTAAAATATAGGCACTTATGAGTATTAATTGTTAAATTACATATAAAATAATCCCTAATTTATGAATTTAGACCTTTTTACATTTTTTATGATCTTTATTTGAATAAGAGCATTTTATTCCCAAATTTGGTTTTAATTTCAGGTTTCTAGGGAAGAATGGAGATGACTGGGCTAAAAAGGAATAATATAAGTTGCAAGGAGAAAGCTGGAAGGCCCAGGAACGCACAAAAGTACAAAAAGCCCAACTCAACAGCAGAGTAACTCGCTCAAGCGAGAGAATGCTCCAGTGGCAGCGTTAACAATTGGCGCCTTTCTCACTCAAGCGAGTTATATCTCTCTTGAGCGAGAAAGGGCTAGAATCATTGGACCATTTTATGTTTTAATCAACAATCCCATTAGCGTGACACAAGAAGTCACATAACTCTAGAAAATTAGGTTAAATAGGGGGCTTGAGGCTTGACCCTAGGGTGCACGGTTGAGAGAAAAACACCATTGAGTGAATTATAATCCAATTGAGAGAATATAAGTGCTAGAAGATGTGTGGCTAATTCTACCCTTTAGGATTGAGAGTAATCTGTTCAAACTCTTATGTATTGAGGTGATCTCTGGACATAATATTTTGTTCTTGATTGATTATTGGTATTATTGTTTTGCTTCTAATTCTTGATCTAGAATCTTAAATCTGACTGAAGTATTTTTTGGGTTCTGACCTAATCAATAATACTTGACATATTTGAGTGCTAGAATAGACTTGAAATGTTAATTGCTATCAATGTCTGATCTTAATACAGAGTTGTTTTTATAAATATGCTAGGAATCGATATTTAGGAAGTTTCTTAAGAATTTTATACGCGAAGAATTGATATAAATGACTTTTATACATGCATCAATATTAATCATAGGACATAATATTATCAGGCTAATCTAAATACAAAAGAGTGAGACAGATGAAACCCAATCCCTATTTTTCCAATTTAAGCAACAATTCTTTGCTTTGTTTTCTTGTTAATCATTGTCATTCCAACAAATCCCAACAAACTTTTATTATTCTGTTAATTATTTAGCGAATATTTTACTTAATTATTCAATTGTTCCTTGTGGGATCGATATTCGTCCTTAGGGACACATTATTACTTCTGACAAAGCGGTGCACTTATCGTAAAAAGTCATCAATGTGAACGATTTATTCCTAAATTTGTGTTAATTTTAGGATTCTATGGGAAAATGGGGATAAAAGGGCTAAAGGAGAATGGACAGGTTAAAGACAAGATGAAAAGACAAAGTTAGAATATTGAAAACTCGTCCAAACTCGCCCAAGCAAGATCAGTCCAGAGGAACTCGCTCAAGACTCGCTTAAGCGAGTTCACTTAAGTGAAGTTGGGTTTTTTTCTCGTAAAACTCAAAGCTTGAAACTATTCATGATTTTGATAATTAGATTTGACTGGAAAATACTTCTAAGCATCTGACTTAAATGATAATGCTTAACATATTTGAATGCTAGGAATAAATTTGAAATGTTAATTGCTTTATAACATATGTTCGTAATGATAAGGAGTTTTTATAAATATGTGAGTAATCGATATTTAGGAGACTCTCTTAATAATTTTGTATGCGAGGAATCAATATAAATTATTTTTATATGTGCATCAATGTCAGCCAAGATGTAATGTTATATGTTGAAAACTATAGACGAGTGAGAAGGATTAACCTCATTCACAATTTTCTTAATTGAAATCTTTTACTATTTACTTTGCTTTTATTTAATTTTCATGCAAACTATTGCCAATATCAAATCAGATCTAATTATTGTACATATTCTTATACTTAGTGAATGCTATGATTAGGATTTTAAATAATTATTCCTTGTGGGTTCAATATTTGTCCTTGGGGACAAATTATTACTTCTGACTCGGTACACTTATCGTAAAAAAGAGTCATCAACTTGACTTAGTTTTTCTATATCCATACCCTTTTTGTGAAAGACTCATGTCCTTCTTTTCTTCACAAACTTCCTAAACTTTTTGGACTAACACACCTTTTAATAAATTAAAATCATCATGTCACCAAGATAAGTTAAAAAAAAAACTTTTGAAACAACTTTAATTCTTACAAGTAATTAAAGATCAAACTATCTAGACATAAACTTACAAACCAAACAAAGACACACACACTAAATGTATATACGTCTTCAATCTTCAAGGTAGCAACTTCAATTCCATACACAATCAAAAACAATCTAAATTGAGTTTTTCTAAGCATTTTCTCACTCTCATTAGTGCTATCAAGATTTGCTAAAAATGGTTGTGTGTTGTCGAACCTTGTGTGCTTCTAGTGTGAACATTTGGTAACATTTTTCCTTGTATTCTTTGTTGTTGTAACTGTTCTCGTGTTTGATTTTCGGTGATTAAGAGTTGATAAGAGATATATCCTCTTGTGTTGAAAAAGTTGATAGGGTTGATACCCTATTGATATCATCAAGATTTGTTTTAATATCCTCTTAAAAGTGTTCAATAGTTGATTGTACCATAATAACATTTTGAAGTTAGGGGAACTAATTATTCCACGATTGAATAGTTGAGACTGGATGTAAGATCATATTGATATGAACTAATATAATGTCTCTTGTGTAATCTTTCTTTGCTCTGCTTTAAAAAAACTTCCAGAAAAGGAACTTTTTATGAAAAAGATTTGAAAATCAATTCACCTCCTCTTGGTTTAAACTAGCGATTCATTCTTTTATAACAATTTTCTTTATAAATTGCTTAACATTCTTATTTCTATTCAATATTTGGACTTAAACTTACACTTGAATTCTTAAGAATTCTCCCCCTTATGTACGAGTTCCTTTCGTATTAATACACTTCCCCTTAATCTAATTTTTAATGTTGAATACCTCACTAGTATCCTTCATCATAACGGGACACGTTTACAAAAGACTTTTTGTATAGGGACTACCATTAGTTATGATACAACTATTATATCTTTTAAGGAAAGATTCACAATAATAAGACATTAGATAAATCTATATAAAAGATTGATTTTCAATTAAAATCTTAAGATGATAAATTTATAAAAAAAATCATTATATATTATTTAATATTCACAATTATATCTAATGGTAGGACTTCGTAGGACTTGTATTCATACTTGAATTCTTAATTCAATTTTAATTCTAACGTAATAAAATTCCGGTATCCCAAAATATCCAACATATTCACTCAAAATATCGTATAGATAAATTTTGTTTCAGATTCATGCATACATTTATCCTGTATATTCCACTTTATTAATTTTAGCTTAGAACGTCTTATTTGTATCATTATCCAAGAGAGAATATCTTATTCAATTACGTAAAGATGCACATCAGAGTTTTATAAATATTAATACTAATAGTTTGATTTCTATTCAGCTCTAGATATATAATACCATAATCCAATTATAGAATTGGTCAGAAATTGAATTAAATTAAAATGCTTGATGGGATAAATAAATTTGATTGGCTCAAAAATTACTTCATGGTTAAGTCTTGACAAATTGAAAATAAAAAAATAGATTACAGACCGAATAATTAGCACAGACACACAAGTAACCGAGGAAGACAAATTTAGATATCCATCACTATCTTCTTCGTCCTAAATTACCACAAGATGTTGGGAAATGGTCGTCTTCTTTCTTCTTCCCTTTCAATAGTTGATAGTTCCGATTTTTCACTGTGATCCTTATCTCGGTTGGAAGTGGAGTACCTACTACATTTAAATTAGGATTTTGTATATAATAGTCGGAGTATTAATTGCTATTAAATGCATATTTATCTTGGTCTTGGATGTGTATTTATAGAGATGACGAAATATTTATGTAGGTGAACACTATTTGACATAACTTACTGAGTTAATCTTGTAATTATGGGAGAATTCTATATATGTGTGTTATGCTTAATTAATTGTCTTTAAACGAGATTTATCTTTAAGTGATCATATTCAGTCTTCAAATATTTGATCATATGTATCGATGTCTCCTCGACCATATAGTTGCGGTAGTTTGATGACATGTGTCAACGTCTATGTAGCCACTTACATAACAACAACTAGTTTTTTATATTCTAATTTAAAAAATTAATTTTAAAAGATTGAATATAAATACAAGAAACATAGGTAGCGTATCTATATAACTAATGTCAAAAATAAAATTATTTTTAGCCACTTATATTGATATCATTAAATATTACCAAAAAATAGGAGTAGACAAGTTAAGAAGAGTCTTTTTTATCATAAATAGTTTACCTAACAATAATAGAAGTATGGTTAAAGAGTAGGAATAATATTTTTTTCCTCATTAATAGTTGCCTAATATAAATAGAAGTATAAATGTTAGAAGGAGTTTTTTCCACCCACCAGTTCTACCACAAGTTTTTTTTAGGATTTTAAGAGATGACTAGTTGAAAATATTTAACAAAAGTACAAAATACATTACTTTTTATATAATTCTAAAATATTAATATATTGTTTAAATATTCTAATTTATTTTCTTAACAAGGAAACCCAGTAAGCAAATTCTTAGCAAGAGCCAGCCAGCATTTGAGTTCGGTAGTAGTTATGAAAAGGAAGTTATAATTTTAATTGAAACAAAAGAATATACAAAAACTACTTAAAAAATAAGTTATGTTGTGTCCTATTATTAAATTCAACACGTGTCAAATGTTATGAGTTTGATTTATGTATATGTGTGTACATTTGTTTTCTTTTAGAATTTTTCTCTTTGCTGTTTTCCTATTTGTCACCTCTGATTGTGGACAGCAACATTCATACTGAAGTCAAAGGCTGGCTTGGCTTGCGTCCTTATTAAGACTTGGAGGGCATTTTTACAAACCCGAGAACCTACTTTTCTGTCTCATATGAATAAGACATTCATTTTGAGTTCAGCTTTTAATTCTTCATTCCTTTTATGTTAAAAAACACAGCACACGGGTGGGTGGTTGAATTGCAGTGAAATTGGCAATTCTAAAACATGGAGCGCTATGAGATTCTCAAAGATATTGGCTCTGGAAATTTTGCTGTGGCCAAACTGGTTAGGGACAACTGCACCAATGAGCTTTTTGCTGTCAAGTTTATTGAGAGAGGCCAGAAGGTCTGCTTCATCTTCTACACCCTTTAAATTTCAGTTGCATAACTTTGTTTTTTTTCCCTCTCTTTTAGCAAATTATTCATCTGGGTATGTGCTTTTTTGGTTCACTGTGAGACATTGGAAATATGTACTGCAGATTGATGAGCATGTCCAGAGGGAAATCATGAACCATAGATCATTGAAGCATCCCAATATTATTAGATTCAAAGAGGTTAGTAAAGGAATACTCACACTTCTAATAATGAGTGAAGGGTGTCTTCTATTTTGGGTTTTCTATTCAGCTCAAAGATAAAATTCTGCAAAATATAAAATTCGATTTTGGTCTTCAAGAGTCATACTTTTTGAACAGCCTTTCTATTATGTTGATCTGTGTTTATATTCTCATCTAATATTTAGATGCAATATTTTAAGCCTTCTTGGTATAATTCACTGTCTATTTTTTATTGTTAAATTTTTTTTTCAATTTTTTATTGGTAATATATGCGCATCTGGATATTGCCCTAAAGAAAAGATGAGAATGTGAGATGTAAAGATTGTGTGTGGTGGTGGTGGAAAGTAGTTACCAATGTCATGAAAGATGGGAACTTGAGAAATTAGCTTTGGAAACACTCATCATGACTTTGAATATTGATATACTTTTATATTTTGGATTCCTATTTTGTTATTCTACCATTTACTGAAGTGGGTTGGGAATCGGAATTGAATTTAGCATAATACAAATGTCCCCGCACCAAAACTTATTCGGATGCATTTATCCACATTTGTTTTCACTTTTCTTTTTTCCCGTATGATGTTTTCAGTTTAGACAGTGTGATTAGAAAAATCCATCCATGAAATTCCTTCCTACATTTCATTTTTCTCTAATTTTCTATTTTCTCCTTTTCCTATGTTTTCAGGATGGTAGTGTAATGTTAGTGTTTTGTGCTTCCCTTTTGAATAAATTTAAATTTTAAGGTGAACCATGTACTAGTTATTTTGCAATCTGAACATACTTACAATTGGAATAAGCTTCCAATCAGTTTCAAAAGAAGGAAAAAGATCATTTGTGTGAGATTTGATGAGTCTACTTGTAGGTCCTGCTGACACCAACTCATCTAGCAATAGTAATGGAGTATGCTTCTGGAGGAGAACTATTTGAGAGGATATGCAATGCTGGTAGATTCAGTGAGGATGAGGTAATATAGAACGTGAGGTATTATTTGATTAGTTTAGTATTTCAGTATAATATTGTCCAGATTTTATCTGGTTGTGGAGCCATCTGATAGGTCCAAAAGTTGAACTTCGTCTATACTTTTTATTAATTTGGTTCTGTTATGCTAGTATATGCATTATTTCATTCAGAAACTTCGGTCCTCAAGTCTCGTTACTTTTTACCAGGGAAGATTTTTCTTTCAGCAATTGATATCTGGAGTCAGTTACTGTCATTCAATGGTATGAAACTAAACCAAACAAGTGTCATGAACCATGTTCCATCACAAAGAATGAATCTTTACAGTAATGTCTATGCAGCAAATTTGTCATAGAGATCTGAAGCTTGAAAACACTCTCTTAGATGGAAGCACTGCACCACGAGTTAAAATTTGTGACTTTGGTTACTCAAAGGTAGTTATAATGTTAACAAGTATTACAGCTATAGATGATGCCACCTTCTTCATGAGATACTAATTTATTCTTATCTTGTTTTTAGTCATCATTATTGCATTCTCAACCTAAGTCAACGGTAGGAACTCCAGCTTATATTGCACCTGAGGTTCTTACAAGGAAGGAATATGATGGAAAGGTAAGGTCTTATTCTTCCTCATTGCTTATCCTTGGTCTTGGCTTTTTACAACTTAGATACATGTGGTCCTTTTTGTATTATGTTTGCTGCTTTATTTTCTACTAAAATGTTTTCATTGGAAGCTATAGATTGCAGATGTATGGTCTTGTGGAGTCACCTTATATGTGATGTTAGTTGGGGCTTATCCTTTTGAAGACCCTGCAGATCCAAGAAACTTCAAAAAAACCATTGGTGTGAGTGATAACTGATAGCTGCAAGCTTATTGAATCCTTAAACCATTTTAGTGTAAAGATAGGAGTTAGTTGTTTAGTTTCACTTTCTCATGATATGGTGTTTCAATTGGACCCTTTGTGGCTTATACAGAAGATACTTAGTGTCCAGTACTCAGTCCCCGATTATGTACGAGTTTCCATGGAATGTAGACATCTTCTATCACAAATATTTGTGGCAAGTCCTGAAAAGGTAACCGATTTAATATCTAGAATCTTATTGTTTTCTGCATCTATAAAATTCATTTTAGATAAAAGATGTAATTGCTTAAATTCTGGAGCAAAATGCTTATATACTGCTCTTCATATTTATTCTCAACTAACTTAAAAGTTCTACTTTGTCATACCTGTCCATGCTTTGGCTTCTTGAAGTATTTGTAGTTTGTGTTTTGGGCACAATTCTAGCAATGCTTATTCTTTCCTCTATCTTGGGCATCTTTTTGCCAATCTTCTATTGAAATGCATGTAGACTCCTTTCCCATTGTATTGATCCATTTAAGGCATTTTACAGAGAATAACAATACCAGAAATTAAAAACCACCCATGGTTTTTAAGGAACTTACCCATAGAACTGATGGAAAGTGCAAGCTGGGAAATAAATGATGTAAATAATCCATCACAAAGTGTTGAGGAAGTCCTGTCTATAGTACAAGAGGCAAGAAAATCTCTTAACATTCCCATTGTTGGTGGCCTTCTAACTGGGGGCACCATGGACCTGGATGACTTGGATGCTGATGAAGAAGATCTTGAAGATGTAGAAACAAGTGGAGAATTTGTGTGTCCTCTTTAAGTGTATGCACATGAACAAGCTAAGATATTGTTTGATAAGAAAATGTGAATAGATTTTTCTGTGGGGCTGAAATTCCTTGATGGCTAATAACAAAGGATATGGATACAAGGCTTCTAGAAGGAAACTAATATTAATTTTGTCTTTTCTAATTCTTAGTTGTTTCTTTTTTGTACTTATGTATAGTTTTTAATTTGTTTTTTCTTATTCTAGCTTTTATTGACTTTTATTTCACATTATGTCTTTTTAACTAGACTTAGAATGAGTGTACTACTTGCATATATTCAGACTCTTCACTTTGATCTAAGTAAGGAAAATAAAATAGAAGAAATATTCCTTTTGATCATATCTTTTGTCTTCTTTTTTCTCTTTTGTTCATCTCTCTATTTTATAATATGGTATCAGAGTCATTTCAAGTCTATTCTAGCGATTGTTTTGTTGGACTTATCGTGTCACCCGCTATCGGACCGTTATAGAACCACCCATAATATGTTGTCTCACGCACGAGTGGTCACTCTTGACGTGAGGGGAGTGTGTTAGAGATCTCACATCGACTAGAGATTATGACATTTCATAGTATATAAGTGGGTGCAAACCTCACTTTATAATTTGGTTTTATGAGGTTTAGTTAGACATAAAGTCTACTTCTTAATAGTTAGTTTAGCTTTTCAATGTTGGCTTTCTATTTTTTAGTTTTGACAATTTAAGGGTTTTTTTTCCTTATGTTCATTTTTTCCTATCAAATCCATGTGCCGTTTCTAGAGATGTAAAATCACATGTTCCAAAATATTAGGATATTAAATAAAGCAAGTTAAGCAAGTTGTGGCAGGTTCCTCTTTTGCATCATGGGAAACTGAGATATATGGGATATAAGTATACTTTTGTTAATGGATTTTATTTTATATTGTAGAGTGGGAAGTAAGCTTAGGATAAGCTTGGAGCCTTTGCCCTCATCCATTATACCCCTCATTATGTAGGATTATTTTTGTTTATTTGCAATTGTCCTTTTCAATTTACATTTACAACTCCATTTTGTGATCTACCATTCTTGTATTATTGAAAACTTGAATAGAGCTTGCTGGTAACCTCTTGTGGTTGTGGAGCCGGGTTCATAATATGAAAATGGGCTCTTTATTTCTAAGGAAATACGTTACACCAAGACTCCAATTTTGAATTTTTTAGTTATATTATTAGTGTGACAATATTTTTTGTAAAGAGATTAGAAATTTATGGAATTTGTAGTCAAGTGGAACCAAAGACGAGTTTTGAAGTTCTACAAATCTATCTTTGGCACATTGAATTAAACCCTTGTGCTGTATGGAATGAATCAGCATTGCCGACACTGCTTTTTTTATGTTATGCTTCCAAACAAACATTTGTCCCTTGTGGAATCAGTCAAGAAAGTCGACAGTATTCAACAGTATATGTAAAGCCAATCGCGAGACACTTTATTTTTCTCTTTTGTGTTTATACTGAGAGTTGTTAGTAAACATATTTTGAATTTTTTTTCTGCACATAGCAATCAAGAAACCTGTTGTTTAATATGTTAACTTGAACCGAAAAATATAAATTATGTAAACTTTCTTCCATAGCTTTAGCTGATTTCAATTCTTCCCATTTCTTAAAAATTTCTCGAAAGGCACAATAGACTGGTTTGACTCAATAAATAATGGGCTTATCTTCTTGATAATCAGCCATAATCGACCAAGTTAATTTTCAAACATATCAGTGTAGACTTCCAAAACAAGTTAGTTATCTGATTTAGTTAATTAGGTAGTCATTCAGTTGATCTCCCAATCAGTTATTGTGGATTATGATTCACCTTTCTGTTTTTTTGACATAATTGGGAGGTTACTTGCCACAATTAATTGTAATCAAATGAAAGTTTCTTACTACAATTAATTGTCATCAAAGGAAGGTTACTTACTGTACCTGTGTGGATGTCAGGGCCTGGATAATGTTGATCCACGTTGATACACAATTGTTGTCGGGTCTGCAGCTATCTGATTCTTCGAGTCTTTCTTTCTTCTCGCGCACGTTCGTCCGGTCGGCGGGTTACCTGCGATTGCACTTCGACGCTCAAGTCAGTGCTAGTGTTTAGTTAAGTTTCTTTGATATTATGAAAACGTACCTTTTCCCCTTTTAGAAATTCCTTTTGGAGGTTGACTTGGGCCTTGGCTCGTGTGGGCCAAGTAACCGATTGTTAGAGACATGCTTAATGGTCTCTAGGTTGTGTATGGTGGTTCCCTGATATTAAGGGAGTGCTCTACAAAGTGTCTTTGACTCATTCAATGGTAGTTGCAACAACTTACTTGTCACGTATTATCATGTTTATTTATTTCTTTATTGTGCAACCTTCGATCGTTCGGGACCGACCAATACACTTACCATTAATTGATTTTATTAATGTTGTATCGTAGAACCACTATATATAGTGGTTTCCTTCAAGCAATGTAACACATAACAAACAATAACATACACTTGTTTTCTCTCTCTTTTCCTATACTTCTCTATTTCTTATATATACACTATATAATTGTATTTTAACTTCATTTTATCAAGAGAATCAATTCTCCTTCTCTCTCTCTTTGTTCATCTTCCTATGTGGCATAAGAAAGGCAACGCAACCATTCTTGCACCTGAGGGGAATCAGACGACTTCTTCATTACAAGTATACCAAGTATATGATGCTTTTCTTGATGGGTCTTCGTGAATATTTCTCACAAATCGTAGGAATTATCCTTCTTGGTATCACATTCCTCCAATTATCAAGGTGTTTTACCAAGTAATTCAACATGAGAAGCAACGTGCCATTGGCATCACTCTCTCAGTATCTGATGCTCCACTTGCTTTTGCTACTCAAGCTGCTTCTAAAATGTCCACTGATGCTAAGCCAAAACATGGCTTTAATCAAGTTTCTGATTCCAATGCTGATTAGACAGTTCAACTTATTGTCATTCTCTTTCAGCTTTAGCATTTTCTGCAGTTGTCAAACATGCTTTGTTGCCTATAAATAAAGGCAATATTTGTCCCATTTTCTATATATATATATGTACTTCTTATTACCATAAATGAGAAAGATAATTTTTTTCTTGTTCCATGATTAAACATAATATTTTTAAGGACTAAAATAACATTGAAATATATTCAGGGACTAAACACACTTATTCCTTGAATTAACAAATAGGAAAATCAAAGGAAGGTCCCTACATCCATGGCCCATTTGATCTCATAGAGAAGCTAGTGTTGAAGACATAGGAGGTATTAGTTGAGTTGAAAACTAAGTGTTGGGTACCTTTTTTAAATTAGACAACTTTTTATACTACTAAAAACATAATATAGTATGAATTACTAACATTCTTCTATTTATAAATATATGTTTGACATTATTGTTGAACATTGTGTTCGAACTAATAAATAGGACTTAATTGGATGAGTATAGAATTGTTTGGATTAATCCTTAATATATCATTGGAATGTGAATATGGATCTAACTTGATTTTTTTGCATGGACTTAACATGGCAGAAGTCTAATCCTCATTACGCATAAAATGCATATTAGACTAATTCTAGGAGACATATTATACTAGTTCGAGGAGATATATTACATCGGTTCTATCTTTGATGTAACAATGTAAAATGTTAATCACATATTACACCGGTTGTAAAAATCGGTGTAATATGTACCAAAATTTGAGTAAAATAATTCAAAAATATGTGATATATTACACTGGTTAAGACCAAAATCAGTGTAATATGTCACATATTACGCCGATTAAGACTCAATACCTAACCATTCAACATATAAAAATTAAAATAACAATTCAAATAAATTAAAATATAATATATTATATTCCAAACATAATACATTATAAAACACAATACACATTATGGATTATGGAGGGTCGATCATCCTCTTACCTAATACCAAAATGTTCAACATATGACATTACCCAATTTAAAACATAATACATTATATTCGAAATACAATATAATAAAACTAATTTTCTATATTGTAAACCAAATAATAATCAAATTAAAATATTTAAAAAAAAAACTAACATCGAGTGGGACCGAAGTTATGGCGGCGACAATGGCAACAACAGTGGCGGAATACACAATGACAACGACAGTGGCAACGAAACTCGTTAAGTGTGGATGCGTTCACGATGAAGAAGATGAAATAGTAGTACAGAGCAATGGTGAGGAAAGCGGTGGAGGCAACAATGGTGGCAACGACGGTGGTGGTAGCAACAATGGAGGCAATGTGAGTCAGAGTGCAAGAAAACTTTGTTAAAGCGCAAAGTGAGTAGTGCGGGCACGAGGCAAGAATATATATATATATATATATATATATTTTCTTAAAACTTCTTTTTACTCTGAAATGACATATGTCATGCTTTTAAATTTTCATTTTTTTTAATTTACGAGATGACATATTACACTGATTGGATGGTGCAACCGGTGTAATATATGTCATGCTCAGAGTTAATTTTTTTTTTACTTTCTGCATAACATATTACACCAGTTGAGTCATCCAACTTGTGTGATATGTCCTTCTCAGTGTTAAAAAAATTTCAAACTTTTTTTTAACTCTGAGCATGACATATTACATCGATTGGGTCATCCAATCGGTGTAATTGTACCAAATATTTACAAAAGAGCTATCGTATTTTTGTTTACACCGATTCTCATTTAACTGACCTAATATGTCATTGTAGAAAGCATTATTTGCATTAGTGCCTACTATAATATGCAATTCATACCCATCCTTGTAATACCTTTAGTTACATTACCTAAAAAAATATATCATACTGGTAAATATATATTATATATATATATATGTCATTTATCATCAAATAGTTTTACAAAATAATATTCCTTTTTTACAAGAATTTTCAATATGTACATATATCCAAAACAAGACAATAAAAATAAAACTAAAATTTCAACTGCTCAATGTGAAGTTCTATTACCCGCAACATCCCCTGATCTTGTGTAAGGCATGATCATCACAAATTTTAAAAAACCACAATAAGAAACAAAGTAAACTAGAGATTTTTAAAAGATATTAACATTAATTTTAATTTTAATTCAAACAAGTCACAAACATCTCAAACTTTCATACTTCATCCGTTGTAGTGTACTACACAATCAAGTGACTACAAATAACTCATATTCAATACCGCTCATGCTAGAAATCTACTAACATACATACATAAACACTTGACTATACTTTCGGAAGACACATGCTTTGATTTTGACTCATATATCTGCAGTTGTCTTACTACCTTTATTGTGTTATATCTCTACATAGTTACATGAACATAAGAACTAAGTCCTCTTATATGACAGGACAAATCCATATGACCTCCCATACCAGCTATCTTTCAAACCGCAAAATCAATAATATGAACATCCCTCGACTCTCATCACCTAGTTTTCATCTATATGATTCCAATATACCAATATAGTTAGGATATCTCCATTTAGACGAATCTATAATTTAATACATCCTAAACAATCTTAACACGATATTCCCTTTCTTAAAAATACTATTTTAATTACACTTCAACATGGATATACCATCATATTTCCTTTCTTACACTTCGTTTTTCATATCATACATCAATATACCATCAAACAACATACAAATTTAGATTTTAAAATAATTAGAAAATATCAAAAATTACATAATTACATATGTAGAACAAGCACTCACGCCCAACAAGTTCCAAGCTTGCCCAATGACCAAGCCCTTGGGACTAAATTTGCCCAACGAGTATGGCTCGTCCAACAACCAATACTCTCGGGTATTTAATTCCCTAACTTTCACTGAACGAGAACATTGTTCACCCAACGACTAAACCACTCGAACCAAATTCACCCAACAAGAGTGACTCACCCAAAGACCAATGGTCTTGAGTTTTTTGTTTTCTAAATTTTTTCCGGCGAGCGTTTGACTCGTCTAGCAAGTCTGCATAATTCTGCCTAATCTGCAAAATTTTGAAACTAGTCCAAGTACCTCAAGTTGGATTTTTTATATCCTTTTTTAATAGTTTTGAAAACTATCACCTCCAACTTGAGTCACTTGATCTTATTCAAAGTCTACAATTACTTAAGTAAACTTACACTTAGTTCAAATAGTTCAAACCAAAGAATATTTTCAAATCATTTAACTAGATATCAAAGCCAACTACATTTTAATAAACAAAAATCTTAGTTTTATATATTGATTCAATTCAATACAACATTCACAACAAATAAACCAAATCATACTTAATTTATTCCAAACACCAGCTTAATTCAAAATACCTATAAAACAAGTAAAACATCTATGTCACACTTCATCACAATCCCTGTAAGAGAAATTTGGAACTTGTGAGCATGTCACCTTAACATCCATATTTTCTAACCTAGGATACAATTGAAAAGTACAACTAGCTTCCCTTACCAAAATTGAGAGTTGAGTACTCACAAAGAGCTCAAACTCTTAAAGAACACAAGGATAACATAACATGCACCACAGAGTCTTGATAAATGATTCAAACACATCACTAAGACCCTAAACTAATAGAGACTAATCCTAAAGTCACAAACACCACGTGCTTAGCACGATTACCTAGGAAAATAGGAAAACTCAAAATTGGATCAAAGGAAAAATGAGCATAATTAAAGTTAGTCAAATCAAAAATTTGATAAGGCAACTTTTCTTTAATAATTGTTAGTAGTCCAAAAGTAGCCTTTAATCATTAATCTAATGAAGGATGAAATCATATTTCTATATAAAAGGTAGAGGAGAAAATAAAAAGTGTTTTTAGAGAGATGTTGGTTATTTTAAAATGAAATTTGAATAACTGTTTTTTCTATTTATATGAACTTTTTACAATATTATGGTGTCATTTTAATTGTATCACTTTTACTCTAAAGCTATTTTCTAGGTTCTTACATTCTCCCCAACAAGAAAAAATTTTGTGTTCAAAAATTAACTTACTAAAAAAGAGGTAGGGAAGGTAGGGATAAGATTCTCTTATATTTTCCTCCATCTCCCACATGGAATCACCAGACCTATGATCTCAAAACACCTTCACCATACTGGTGGTCTTGCCTCTAAGTTGCTTACTGTGATGATCTTTAATCATAATTAGCCTAGCTTCAAATGATAAGTTTTCATTGACTTGGACATGATCCACTTCCAATACATGACTAGGGTTAGGAATATACCTCCTTAATTGAAAAGAACTCAAGCAACACAAATAAAAGTCCTACTACAGAAGAATGGTTGGTTCAAGTAGGATTAAGCATTTGGAATTGATTAAAAGAAACAAAACAACAATGAAACATTGGAAACAAATGAAAAACATAATCAATACATAAAAAATAGTGAGTAAACAAGATGGAATAAAAGAAAAAAAACACAAGCTAGAACAACTTATCTCTTGAATACAACCAAGGCTCTAGATACTAATTGATGCAATTCTAGCTCGATTTGCATTGTTTCTTTTAGTTTAGTTCTTTGTTGTGAAAGATGGAGAATATTTATGACTTTTATGGATGAATTTAAACAGTAGATGAAGGTGAAATGAAGTAGGGAAAATATGCATAGAAGATGTGAGGCAAACTTCTAGGAAGATCCTTCCTAAAACACTAAAAAAATGCTAACTATGGGGGAGCTAAGAGACAAATTGAGGTTGAATTTGTGCAACAATTCATTAGTCAATCAAAGCTGCAAAATACATGAGTTGAGAACCTTTATTTATAGCATAAATGGTTCCAAAAATCTAAAAATACTCTTCACTCATAGTTTGACAAATGACACTCTATAATTGGAGCAAATCCTCTCCATTCATGGAGTGACAAGTGGTGGCTTGTGAGTGAAGAGGATTTCTCTCCATTGAGATGCAACCATGTGGCAATCACGCTTCCCATATTTGTTGTCCAGTTGGCCCTTCACACGTCTACGTGGATCTTATGGTCTAGTGTTTTTTATTTCATCATTTAAAGTGTTTTGATAATTATCTTATCATTATAAGATTTCTTGTTATCATAAAAAACATGCTTGTAAACTTACATTGTGAGATTGTCTAAGTCTAACTGAATTGTCTAGAGTCTTGACATCATGGTGGGGTGTAAAGAATTACTTATCATGCACATAGATATTTGGATAGTTCATAGTAATGTCTTGGACTAGGACATTTATAGGCTAAACTTGGGACTGTCTGATACTTGCTAGCATCACCAAGGTTAGGTAGTGAGTATATGTCTCTTTTATAAGCTAATAAGTGGTTGAAATTATTGAGAAAAATAATCATGTTTGTACCAATGTTTTAGTGAGAAATGTTCAACTACCTAATCATTTTCCAAGTAAATTTTCATGTTCATAATGGATCATCATAAGTGGAATATGAATCCATATGTTTGATAAAGTGAGATTGAGTATCATTGTAAGTCAAATCCTATGTCCCCATTGTTTGTATTGTGTGTTATGCTTATTAAGATTAATATTTAAGGCTTACAAAAACTGCACTTTTTCATGTTTTTCTTTCATATGTACCTATTATACAAGTAGTCAGAGTTGTTCAAGAAAATTTCATGAGATCTTCTCTAGGATGTTAACTCATGGAGAATTTAGTTTTAATAGATATTAAATATATAGAAAGTGCTCTATTCTAATGTAGAACTCTTATTATAGCACAAAGCTCGCTTATTTTTATAATATACTATGAATAATTATAAATATGTAAAATTTTGATATACATATGTATCTATGAAGTTATTTTATGATAAATGTTCTTTAAAAGAAAATCTTATTGCAAAAAAAATTACTTTCAATTTCTAATTAATAATAGTTTCTTCTACAATGGTCGGGTGTTACAATATGTTTCAGGTAAAGGAAGATATTTTGTTCAATGAATTTGGAATAAAAAAAAATGCATGTTTATCATGATGATGGCATGATTCTTAATCCAACATTGGTTTTATATGTAAATAATTACATATTGAAGATATTAAGGATACCTATTGTTATTGTTATGCCAAGTTAAAGTGATTAAATGATATTAAATTATTTTTGGTAGTTATGAATCTAAAATTTTATGAGATCTTTATTGTGTGATGATTAAAGGGTGATTATATTTTGTAATGGGTAAATAGAAATATCGCAAGAAAATCCATAAATAGATTAGGTCCATATATTACAGTACATTCTTCTCTATTTTTACATCTCATTATCAGTAGGAGACAAAGAGATTATTAAAAGATTCTCTAAAAAGACTATGCGTGGATCTGGAAGGTCAAATTTGTTTGCTCGCTTATCATTATGAATTCAAGTATGCTTCCGCTTTTAGTTCTAGTGATTAACATGATAAATTCAAGATTATATAGATGATATTTTTTTCATCAAAGGCTTAACTTTAAGTTTGGTTCTAACAATGATTGCATATATAGAAAAGAGGTTGACTCTTTTCACAGTGTCTACATTGTGGGGTATCAAGCTACAAAAGTGAAACATGGAAATGATAGTCAAGAAAGTGAAATGAAGGGTCATCCAACAAATACTTTTTGGTATCTTCTGATAATTTTAAGGATGGCAATGCGGGCTGGCCCTCTCCGCATAAGAAATATTTTTTTTAAAAATTAATAAAAAAAAAATTAAATAAATTTTTTGAATAAATTTAATTCTTTTTTATTTAGAAGCATTAGGTAAATGGTCTCACAATATTATTCTCATGACACATGCATAATAAGATGTGAGTAAGAATTTCATAATGTGAAATATGAGGCTGCATGAAAAATAATATGGGGGTGCAGAAAGAAATTTTTAGATTTTTAAGTTATGCGGGCCAGTCCAACCTGAACTTGGTCCGCACGAGCTGTGGGTTATGCGGGACAGGCCTAAGTGGGCCAATGAGTTGGAATAGGAAGCCCTCCTCGCATTTTTCTCAATGGGTCGCAAGTCAATCCGCACGGCCTGCCTTGCTTTGTCATCCCTATATAATTTCAAGATGTAAGTGATTATGTGTTGGTGAACATGATGCAAAAACCCATACGTGTCACTATAACATCCATTTATTCTCCTTGATGAAAAAAAAATAGACCATTTTTTTCCAAATTTCAAGAATGAGGCAATAAACCTTATCATTTTGGTAACTTAAATACAAATCACAATTCATGGCTAGTTTTATTGGTCATTTACAATATTCCACTTTTGTTATGTATGAAATGCAAATATGTCAAGTTGTTTATTTTTTATTTTCAATTCCAAACAACCTGTAAATTACAATCTCTTGATGACTTAACACTTTCAAGTTACATGCAATGTTATTTTGTACTATAAAATTACTTCTCAATATATGGGAACTTTGGTGGATATAGTGTTAGGGGTAATCATGCTTATTCAATCTGTAAAGAAGATAGAAATTATGTGCATTTGAAATAAGGAAAGAGAAAAATTATAATAGAGATTCAAATTTTCTTACTCACACACCTTTGCTGCAGATTGAAAAAAAAAAGTTTTTAATGGTTCTTAGGAGGATGTTATTTCCTAAACTACTTTAGCTGGTGATCAAGTTTATGATTGGGTGGAGAACATCAACATTGTCTTTGAAAATACTAAAAAATGTCGTATGATAAAAGCATATGGAAGAATAGGTTAGTACTTTTTTTTACCTTCCATGGTGGTGTTTCTCTATGTAAGACATTGTATTAATGTTATGAATGTGGAGAAAAAATGTATGTAATAGTCTCATCGAAAATCTTTTGAACATTAAAGGCAAGACAAATGATAAGTTTGATGCTTGTCAAGATCTTTGTGAAACAAGACTATGTGTGAAATTGTATCAAAGATCTAAAGTTCAAATTTTTCACTAGCATATCACACTTTATTGAAAAAAAGAAAAAAAAAAGTTTGTGTTAGTATCTACAAAGTATTAAAGTCTCATGATAATCATGTTTTGATACAACAACTCATAACCATGCTTATATGTGACATAATGTTGAAGAATGTTAGACATATTATTATTTGTCTCTATTTTTGTTTCAATATTATAACTGCTAAAATTGTTGATAAGAAGTCATTTAAATCCTAAACCCTAAATTATAAACTCTAAAATTGCACTCATATTATGTTAATTGAATATTAGATTTCAATCTCTAAATTAACCATTTGTTAAAGTAGATTATATGATTTGAATATATTTATTATATAATAAACCAATATGCTTAATAATTTTTTTAAAAAAAATATATACGCATTTTAATGCTTTGTAATGAAATTAATAATAATAATAATAATAAATATTTATTATTTTTTAAAATATGTAAACATGTTTTAGTTTAACAAATTTTTTGAATGTCCTGTACTCTCCCTTTTAAACAAAATGTTTTAATAAAAGATGTGACATATAAAAACATAACATATGTGAGACTTCTTCATGCACTTTCTTATGTTTTTCTTCTATTTTCATAAATTTTTGTATTTTCAAAAATGTTGCTACGTAATATTTTGGATTACGTAATCTAAAAGTCATTTTTCAAATTCGTAATTAGCTTCTAGATTACATAATTCGAAAGTCTTTTTTCAAATGCATTATTAGTTTTCATATTATAAAATCTGGAAGTCTTTTCTAACTTCCAATTATGTAATTTGTAAGCTTTTTTTAAATGTGTGTCCGAATTACATAATCTGTAAGCTATTTTCAAATCCAGACTTCCAGATTATATAATCCGAAATACCATTCTGGATTATATAATTCAAAATACGGAGGTGGCACAAGAAGAATAAAAATGTATTTTCATATTTTATATGGGTGCCAGAACATATGTAGGTGCAGGAAGAATTAGTCCAGATGTGATATAGGTTACCCATGTGGTTTTTGTCAAGCACCTTGATTTATTTTCAAATCTAGTTAATGTTAAATTGAAATTATAAGAGCTAGTTACAGAAGTCATTTTATAAATCGTTTCGAGTTTGATTGACATTGAGAGTCATTACTTATTTCAAACAATATATATTTAGAAAATTAATATATTTTATTTCAATAATCACAAATCCTATTTGATCTATCTTCCACATGTTTGGGCACAACATGATGAGATTATGTACGATAGAAAGAAAAACACATGACATGTTGGACTGTTCTTCCTGCTTATTTTGGAACTCATAAAATAATTTATTATTAGTTTTTATATCATATATTTCGGATTATATAATTCAAAATGATATTTTTATTATATAATCCAATTAGTTTGGATTTGAGAGTAGTTTCCGGATTATATAATTTAAACACGCATTTGAAAAATTACTTTTGAATTACATAATCCAAAAACTAATTTCATATTAGAAAAGACTTCTGGATTATGTAGTCTGAAAATTAATCATGCATCTGAAAAAAAACTTTCAGATTATATAATCCGGAAGTTAATTACGAATTTGAAAAATGACATCCAGATTATGTACTCCAGAATATTATATAGAAACATTTTTAAAAATACGAAAGTTTATGAAACTGCGAGAAGAATGTATGGAAGTGCAGGAAGAAACAGTCCATGCTGGGTAATGGATACTTCCCAACTCATGAGCCTATATGGCTGAATAATGGGAAGGCCGCATGTCAATAAACCCATAATATCAAGTTTGCAAAGCGGAACCCTAATACAAATTTCTGAAAAAAGAACTTTTACCATAGCTAATTAAATTAATACAGAATTATTATATTCTTAATCATACATCAACATTTTATGAAATATTTTAATTTTTAAACATACTTTCATTCACTTATACGATAAAATTTTATTGTTCTATCGCATTCCGGTGAAAAGTAGTCGAAGGAGAAGGACCAAAAAGATGAGTGAGGAGAAACGTTTTGGTTTCATTATTATTAAAAGAAGTACTGTTGTCCTTGGCAGTTCAAACTCATTACTAGGTGATAGGAGTATACACATACGAACACAACACATAACAAATCCACATGCAGCATCAAAGTGACGTTAATAAATATGTAGGGAAAAAAAGAACAAAGATATTTTCTCTTGTTGGATTTTGTAGGCGCTTTTACAGTCCTAGAGGGGCAGTTGCTTGCTGCGATCTCATCCTGCTCTTTCTCAAACGTTCAGCGATGATGAAAGCAAGCTCAAGGGATTGTGAAGCATTGAGCCTTGGGTCACAGTGTGTGTGGTAACGTGAGCTCAAGTCATCAAATGTCACTGTTCTTGATCCACCAATGCACTCAGTCACATTTTGACCCGTCATCTCTAGATGAACCCCTCCTGCGTGGCTTCCCTCTTGCTCGTGCACATCGAAGAATGCTCTCACTTCAGCCTGACCAATAATTCAGACAAAAAAAGTCAATGACCTCCTCAACAATGATCAATTTTCTCAATACTTTATTATCTCACTAAACTTTATTGCTTTGGAAAAATCACTAACGTGGTTTGGCGGTAGTGACATGGTGCTATCATGTTTCTTTCTATTAGTTGACAAGAATAAAAACATTAACACCCCCACTTGGACCCCAAGGTCCACTCCCACCTAATGATATGGAAATATAACCAATACCACAATGATCTTTCGAACTGAAAATGACCTGACTAGTATACTGTTTCACCAACTTCTACAATTAGCCCTTTTTCGACCTACCACTTCAGCTTCTAAGTATTATAGACTTTAGGTCTGGTAGCCCACCATACACGACCTCACTTCAGATGCCAGTATATTCTGTTCGCATCCTTCATTTTTTTAGATTTTTTTCGGGTCATATTTTCAATAACATTTACAATTTTTGTCACTTCTATCTTCTTTCTCTTACTAGCAAGACATGTTAGTATGCATCATTTTAAAAAACATACATCTTTTCAATATTTTTCCTTCTTTCAAACAAAAGTTTGAAGAGGTTTTGTTTTATCCAAAGATTATGACTAGCACAGGGTGAAAAACGGTTTTATTTTCCTCCAAGGAAGAGGACAATAACTTCAACTTCATTTTAATCCTAACATTTACGCATATTTGAAGATATTCGACAGCCACCTATAACCAATTAAAAATTAGAAAGAGACGCGAGAGTATACCCTGATGGAATCGAACGGGCGAGTTTTAAGACCACAGGGAGCCTTGATGGTGTTTCCGTGCATAGGATCACTGACCCAAGTGACAATTTGCCCTGCCCTGCGCACTGCCCTGATGAGATGTGGAAGCTTCACCCTCATATTTTCAGCTCCCATCCTAGTAATCACAGTTATTCTCCCTGGTTTGTTTTGGGAATTCAAGATCTCAATGAGTTTATCAAGCTCATTTGGATCCATCTTATCACTTACCTGCCAATACATAAAAAACATACAGCTTCAATAAAGCCACTTAAATCCCTATAAATGCAAATCAAAGAAACACTAGACATAAGAATGACACTGCATTTTTTGGAATAGGAATTAAATTGATCATGTCCAAACCTTGATTCCCAAGGGGTTAGCAACTCCTCTAAGAAACTCAACATGGGCACCATCGAGCTGTCTGGTTCGTTCTCCAACCCAAAGCATATGGGCTGAGCAATCATAGTAGAGACCAGAAGTTGAATCCAACCTAGTGAGGGATTGTTCATATGGCAACAATAAGCACTCATGAGATGTCCAGAATTCGGTTGTTTTCATGATTGGATGGTCCACTGTGAGCCCAGCAGCAGCCATGAATCCAAGGGCCTCATCAACTCGGTTAGCAAGTTCACGGTACCTGCCATACCAATAAGAAATATAATCTATGTCAAGCCACACTACAATTAAAAACAACATAATAGACCTTGTAAAAGAATTTGTAAACAAGTACATTCCTCTTATAAACTGTTATCTTGAAACTAGTAAAAAAACAATATTGTTTCTCTGTACGCCATTTTCATTACAGCGTTCTTATCTTTTGTTTTAGATGACAAAACAAAAGTGCACACACCAAACACGCTTTAAACATTTTTTTCTAAACTAGGAAAGTGTAAAAAAAAGTATAACCAGCATGGGTGCTGAAATAAAATGGGAGTGGAAGATATCAGGGACGGTCGGTCCTTTGGTGAAAAATTACCCATTTTCAAAAAGTGGAAGGCTATGGTCTATTTACCTGAGTTAAATACTACAAAATTTGGAAATCCATACACTCCCACTTCTTTAATGCACCGTGGTATGCATCACATCAAATATGCATGGATATAAATTTTGGCAAAATTTCATTTTGCCCGGCAATCTATGGTATTTATCACTTAGATAATTCCTACAAAATTAGTTCGGTTTTTTAATGCATCATCAGTTGTAGCTCCATACATGCACATTCACATCAACTACACAAATATGGATACAATCTAATAGTTTTGTTAAAATATTTATTTTTTACTTTACTTTTGCTTTATACCCCTCTTATAATTCTTGTACAATGTAAAATCACCTAGCAAAAGTGGAAAGCAAAAGCAGGCTGTCTTTTTAATGAGTGTGTGTGTAGGAAAGTATAAAAGAAAAGTAAAGAACATCAATCGAGTTCTGCCTTCCGAGTCTGTAGTGAAGACAACTTCAAACAAGATTCGTATACGGGTAAATTGAATTGCTAATAAAAAATCTCCAAAGTCAATCTCTTACGTCAAATAGGTGAAATAAACTATGTTAAACTATCATCATCAGATACCACTGTTTAGAGGAAATCGTGTAACTCGTGCCGATTTAACATAAACTTTATCACAATTGCGACACAGACGAGTTGGCTTTTGAGAAAGAAACAAAACAACCAAATACCCTCCACCGCACATGCATCCCCACTTATCACAATATCAAACAACGGTTTAATTATCTCCTACGATACAAAAAAAATTAAAACAAGCATTTTTTTTTCTCAATAATCAAATTAGTTTTCACCCAATTTAGATTTTTTTTCCCTTTACTGATTACAAACCAACCTAGATTTCATGTAAATCAGGGAACCCTGTAAGAGGTGAAAACGACTAATTCAAAGGATTGCTACAGTTCCAAGCAAAAGTAAAAATTGCAAATTGCAAATAAATAAATAAATAAATACCTATCTCCCTGTTCACTGTGCTGGGTGAAGTCCAAATTCCATTGAGTAACCCTCTGCATAGCGGCATAACCTCCAGTGGCGAAAGCTCTGAGAAGATTAAGCGTAGCTGCAGCTTGACAATAAGCCCTGATCATCCTCTGCGGATCCGGAATTCTAGACTTCTCATTAAACGCGTCTCCGTTAATATTATCCCCTCTGTAACTCGGAAGCTTCACGCCGTTCTTCTCCTCAAACGAATCGGATCTCGGCTTCGCAAACTGCCCAGCCATTCTCCCCACCTAAACAAACAACAACCACAACAACGCCATTCAAATTCACACTCACACCGTCAATTCAATTCACAACAGAATGTGACAACAAGTATTGCTAAGATATTGACACCTGGATACTCTATCGAACAAGATTGTCGTGGTTCGGGTTTTACCTTGATGACGGGCATTTGGCCGCCGAACATCATGACGACGCTCATCTGGAGGATGATTCGGAAGGTGTCACGGATGTTGTTGGCATTGAACTCCTTGAAGCTTTCGGCGCAGTCTCCGCCCTGAAGTAGGAAGGCATTTCCGAGAGCCGCTTCGCCCAGGCGCTCCTCCAGCGTCCGGGCCTCTCCAGCGAAGACGATAGGCGGAAACGCCTCGAGCGTGTGGAGAACGGACTCCAGATCCTCCTTGCTCGGGTACTCGGGCAGCTGCAGTGCCTTCTTCGCCTTCCAGCTGTCCACGGCCCACTTCCCGGCCCGGGCCGGGGCTGGGGGAGGCGGGGACTGAGGCTTGGGCTTGTCAGAGACTACGGGGTTTTTAGCAGGCTCGGCCGCATGGACGGCAAAGATGGAAGGAGTTAGGCCGGGCTTGGACTTGAGGCCAGGCCTGATGTTGGTGGAGGGAAGAAGCGGGTGGGATTGAGGGATGAGAGATTTGGTGGGAATGAGAGAGTTGGAGGTTGAGGAGATTGCCATTGTTATTGTGGAGAGAGAGAAAGAGAATGGTGATGATGTTGCAGTAATGGTGTTTGATATTTTGGATGTGAGGAGTCACACAGGTTTTGTGGGTGGTGAAGAGGGTGAGGGGAGTTTGGTGAGAGATTTATAAGGAGACGTCTGAGGTTGGGTTGTTGCGGTGTGTTTGTGTGTGTCTGGTAGAGACGGAATGGTGGTAGTTGGGAGAAGGGTGGTTTCGTAATTTCCGAATGATTGGGCGTGCTAGTTGGCAATGAGGTCAAATTTTTGAGGGTTTTGGTGTTTTTGATTGTTTTCTCCTCTTCACCTACTAATCGCTCCTTATTTGGGCGTAGGTGAGTTGGCGGCGTTGCGTGGAGGAGAGTTAACGACCCAGCTAACATTTTTTTAAGGGTTTTTTCTCACAAAATAAAAATACCTTTTTTTTATTTTTATTTAGTTGTTTTTTATTTTATTACAAATAAATTAAAATAAATAACTGGTTTAGTTGCAGGAAGGTTGCAATGAAGTACACTAAACTCCGGATTTAGTTTTGGGGGGCGGCTTCTGTAATTTATAGACTTTAAGCTTACTTTAATGTTCTATTCAAATAAATAAACAATTCTTTTTTGAAAAATTATTCTAAATTTATTAAAATAAATTTAAGATCATTAAACACACCAAAAGATCGAAACACGAATAATCGAGAAATATGAAATAAAAAATTAATAAAGAAAAGAACGAAACACGAATAGTCGGAAATATAAAATGAAAATTAGTAAATAAAACTAAATGAAATATTAAATTGAATCTTTTAGAAAAAAATATTCATATAAATACAACACACAATTCTAAAAGCTTTTATTATGTAATAATATGTAAAAGTATTACAACAAAACATATCAAATCAAAATATCATGATGTATACAATTGAACAAATACAAACTCTAGTTACCATTTAATTACATTCTCTACAACTATATAACTAATATATAATTTAAGAAAAATAAAATATATTTCAAGATATGACTGTTAAAAAAATCAATCAATTTATGATACATGGTGATTTGTAATTGGAAGACTCTCTCGTTTTTTTTTCTTTGACATTTTCTTTACAGTTTCCTTAAATTAGTTTGAACCAAAGTTTGATTGAACAAAAGCTAATGGAAATTTTCTTTATAGCATAAATATTTTTAAAATTCACACAATTTAGAAATAGAAAATAAGATATGAAAACATTTAAGAGAGCCTCAAAATTATAAATATATGTTCTTACAAAGGCCTAGAAGAAAACTTCTTCACCTTGAATTTGTTGAATTCTTGGTCCTTTTTCTCAATTTTGAGCTTTCAGTCTTGACTCTCAATTTTGGTTCTCGGTTTGTGATTGGAATCTCGCTTATCTGGATTAGGTCAACTGAATCTCTTGGTTTTCGGTCTCCTCTCATGGATAGGCGTGATTACCTGTAAGGCGATCTGATGTCAAAGTCAGAATCAATTTTAGATAATTATCAAATAAAATCACTCTACTTACCTATTGGATTGATCATCTATTTAGAATGCTCTCTTATTGGGCTCAGAACCTGTTTGGATCTTTTCATTTTGTACCTAATATTTATTAAACACACACCTATATATTTGAACTTGTTTTATGGACTTTGCTACAGTAATTAATTTAATATTATTTATTTATTTTTTCTTTGTATTTAACCTTGCGGTATGAACTTTCGGTTTGACATTTCGACCTAGATAGTATAATATATAATTAATTTAAGTAATTAAAAATTTATTGAATTAAAATTTATGTATAATTAAAATAGAATGCTTTTAGTTAACAGTATTTTTTTTAACTTTGAAATGATACACATAACATTTTTATGTAATATATATATATATATATCATTTTTATTTTTTTATCATTACGACATGTAATAAATGATGAGGAAGTGATAAACACACAAAAATGGTGTTTGATAAATTATAGTAAAAATATCATTTCTCTTTTAAAATTTACGTAAATACCATGATCACTAAAAACTATACTTTAAATTTGTCTACCAGTAGAACTAATGTGAAAGAAATTGAGATAAAAATTTATACTTTTGGAATCCCATTAGAATTTTTAGGAAAAATAAATAAATAGGTTTCGCTACAATTAACTTATATATAATCTAAAAAAAATATTTAGAAAGATTATTGTACTGAACAAAGTGTTCAGTGTTTAGTACGTAGTGATTGAAGTTCGGTGCACGGATGTGGGTAGGTCAGTTCGGCTGTTGGGCCTATAGTGGGTCATGAGTTTGATTCAGTTATACTAGTAAGCTCATTGGAAAATAATTAAAATAATATTTTTATACGCTAATATAAGGTTATAAGTAAAAGATATTTCTTAACCTAAGGGTGTGCGTTAGTGCACGTAGTGGTTAAGCCACGTAAATATATTTTAACCTAAGTGTGTATTTTAGGGCACGTAGTGGTTAAGTTGCATGTATCGTGAAAAGATAACGTTGCATCATGAGTAAGAGTGCCCACGTAAACAGAGAATTTTACTGTTGTTAGCGTCTAAGATGGTGCCCTGTTGGCAGGTGGTTTTTCTGTTGTTATTTTATTATTTTATGCTTTCGGTTGAGATTAGATTTTCATGAGAGAAAACTGTTATAAGAGATAAACTATAAAAGGGGCTTGAGACCCCAAGTAACGGTACATTGTTTTTTAGACTGAAACTGATACTTCTTTAATTTTAGTAAGCTCTTACTAACTTGATCGTTAGAGTGTGATCAACAGGTATAACTCCCTTTGTGTCAACGGAGCCACGTTTCAGTGCAACAAGACGTAAAACAGATTTCAGAAGAGACAGACCAGAGCTAAAGCTTGTCACCAGAGTCAACCGGCGAGAACAATTATATAAAGAACTTTTATATAGTTTGTGTATTGTTATGTATGAAAATAATATATTAGTTATATAAAAAGATTGAAAAAAATTATTTGAAAGTTTCTCACTAGACACCAAAAAATAGTTGGTCTAAAAAGGATTCTTTACTAGTTATAAAAAGAGATTACTGTAAATAGTTTGTGACAAATACTAGAAGTTTGTATAAATATAAAATTGAAGCACAAATAACTTAGAATTTTATAGTGGTTCAATTCAATATTGAATTGTGTATGGTCTTTCTTTACAATCTATAAAAACTTCTAATTAAAATTATTATAAGTATTTTTCATGCCATTTTAACTTATATTGAGTATAAAAAGTTATTTCTAGTAATCTTCTTTTAACAAATGTATTGATTAATATTAAATCAGTTTTAAGTTTGATGAGTATTCTATTATTGTCAATCTTAGCTACAATAAATGAAGGTATAAAAGGAGAATACAAATGAATACTTTTTGTTGAGAAATAATTTTACCAAATGAATGATTTAGAAAGATTATGTACTCCCTTTATTTTGTTTAAAAGACGATCGTGCACTAACATTATTAGTTATTTTTGGCATGGTGAGATTTTATATTTATAGACATCTTGAATAAGAGCATTGTGACTTGCGTGATGATATTTAATTTTTGTGTTAAACATAGTAGAGATTGGTAACCTTTTTAGATGATAGATCTCTAATGCACTCAACTTGTTATGCTTAAATTACATTTCATACTAAACATTTTTTTTTTATATTGACATCACAAAACTTAGCATATAACAACAAGAAAATTGGTTTGTTGTCTCATAAGCTTCATTTGGATGTATAAGTCAACTATTGATGACTTCAAAGACAATCTTAAAAAATTAAACTTGAATTTTTATTTTATTATAAACTTCATCTTGAGTCTGATGATCTTACAAATATTATAAACACGCTTATAACAAATCACTAGTTCATTAAAACTTGATATTATTTATTATCATTCTTCTTGTCAATACTCTTCTAGCCTATAAAAACTGAATTGTCATTGATTAGACTATTGAAATAATAACGTCTTGGTAAGATTGTCTCTCTAACAATGTCCTTAACAAGCATAATACATCGTATAGGTAGTAAAATGAAAACTTCAAGTATTATTTTTTCAATAGACTTGCACAATACAATTTCTTACTACAAAACTAAATCATTTACAAAATATCAATGTAAAGGGGATTAATGCGTTTTTACCCGCCACTAAAATGATAACCTAAGAAAATATGTAAATATTAAAAAATAATTCATGCTAATTGAGTGAAAATGTTGTGGTTAAACTTTATTAAGCACCACTTTATTACAATGTGATACTTAATCCAACATTTTGACTTTTAACATTAATATTAATCATTATCATAAACCTAATTCTTTTAGTGAAAAGTGTTGGGTTTAATAGTGCCAAAGTTCAAGAGGGGGGGTGAATTGACCTTTTAAAACTTTCTCGCAGAAACAATGTTTAACCTAGTTTTACAGAAAATAAATCGATTTATGTGAAAATGAACA
>Ga0123342_1000955_pt1 | contig 48272 bp, 18 predicted proteins | sample Turbeawhitnodule_FD_89960 | JGI IMG/M metagenome (GOLD analysis project Ga0123342, IMG submission 89960) | Root nodule microbial communities of legume samples collected from Mexico - Turtle bean Mexico white nodule | ecosystem: Host-associated > Plants > Roots > Nodule | place: Mexico: Nepantla...
ACAGCTTCTGTTGATTCTCAAACTGATGGTGTGATTCAGAAGATCATAAGAGAGGAATTTGCAGCATGCACCATCATCAGCATTGCTCACAGAATACCCACAGTCATGGACTGTGACAGAGTGCTAGTTGTAGACGCAGGTATATACTCTCTTTGCATTGCATTGCATTGGTCTCTGCATGATACTTGTTCTTTGACCATAGTTGCCTGAATTTGTTGTTGTTGTGTTTGTATCAGGACGAGCAAAAGAATATGACAAGCCTTCCAATTTGCTTCAGAGAGAATCTCTCTTTGGGGCATTAGTTCAAGAATATGCCAACCGATCCAGTGGATTATAAGAAATTAAGAAAATCTGGTGTTTCTCCATTGTATGGCTTCCTCCACCACCCATATATGAGTAACAGATAAAACGTTGTCTTTCTAATTTTGTTCCATCTAAGATGATATAGCATGTGTAGGAAACAGATCATGACATAGAATGACAGAAATTGATGTGTGGAGTGGGGTCACCATTCCAATGATGTTATGTTATATGGATCACTTTCACCTTTGTTTCTAAACACACAAAAACACTTATAATTTCCTATTATCATTTTTTGTTTCATCTCATCAAATCACCTATAATTAGGGTTGTTCTTAGTTTATAGGTTAGAAGAAAAAAATTAATCCGAACTAAACTAAACTATAAACTAAGACAAGTGAAATAAACTAGCCACTGCTAAACTGTTTATAAGTTTAGTTAATTTTTTTAATATTAAAATCTAATGAACTGTTATAGTTCTTAAACTATATTTTCTTGTTAAGCTAATACAAAGCTGGAAATTAATATTTCAATAGAAATGTGATTTCTTCTCTTAACAAAACTATTTTAGTATAATTTTTTTATGAAGTAAAATATTATTAAACATGAAATTAATATTTCAATAAATGTTTTTTTTTCTAACCAAATAGATGTTGAAAAGGAAAAAGAGAGAGTAAGACAAAGATAAAGAATTTGGATCAGTAGTGTATTAGAAGCTAATAAATTGAATTGAATTAAATCATATAAAAACTTAACTGGAAAATAGTTTGCCGAAATTAAACTGAACTGAAAAATTATTTCTAAACTACACTATACTGAAAAATAGTGTTTAACTACTTAAACTATGCTTTTAAGAAATTAAAAGAAATTAATTATATGAATTATATTCCTATTATATACGGGAAGAGGATACAAGGAGAATCTGTCATTCTATTTCTTTCAAAATTAATATATGAATTTATTTATCAAGAATGTATAACTAACAATCTTTTATAATCATATTAGTATAATAAACTAATATAAATATAAACGTTTTAAATTTATAAGAATACAAATCAAAATTCATAGTATCTACACTTCGAAATGCCTGAAAAGTTTGTAAGAATACAAATCAAAGTTTGTAATTATAAATTATGATTTTTTTTTAACTTAGTTCTCTCTTTATTTATCTCTTTTGCTTGCAAAAAAAGGCCAATTAAACGCGTTTTAAAAATCTTGAAAGAAATGTATTATTTTAATGTAAGTAACTTTTTTAATTATTCTGTAAAGTATTTCTTTCAAAATGAAAAAATTGGGATAGATACAATTCTAAAGAAAAATAAACTCTTAAAAAGAGGAAAATACATTAATAAACAAAAGCTTAAAAAACTTATGAGAAAAACTTGTACTTTTAAGGATATAATAAATCAATAAAACTTGAGCCAGACACTATTATAAAATGTAGAAGTTAAAAATGCTAGAACAAATATTCACCTCTTTTTTAAAAAAAAACTATTATTTTTATGTTTTACATGTTTGTAAATTTTCAAAATAATGAGAAATAAGAAATCTAATTCTGTCATAATTACATGTTTGTACTCATCATCCTTACATTCGAACCTTCACCTCTCATCTTAGATTGTTCTAAAAATCTCGGTTTATTTTTATTTTTTAAATTTTCAGAAAATAATAGTGTGAATGGATAAACAATTTTAAAGAAATACTTAAAACAATTTAATGAAATCAATTTAACCTCTCTTACTCAAATAAAATACTTTAAAAATAAGATACTTTAAAATGAGATGAATCAAAGGTGATGAAATTGGTGAAGAAAATCCCAATGCAGAGGCTTTTTAGGTGATCCACAAATTTTTTCCATCAAGAACTAAGGACTAATTTCGCAATAGGCTAAAAATATAAAGGTTAATGAGATGAATAGAGTTTCTAAATCCATTTTCAAAGTGAGATACAGATACATACAATGAACAGCACTACTAATTTCTTAAATAAAAACATTGCCGCCACCAACAAAGTTATGCACAGTTTAAAGGCAGCTTCACCTTATTCACTATGTTACATGCAGAACAACAATCAAACATCAAACATGCAAACTTGCATTTCAGACTAAAACTACAAACCTTATACTCTACAAAAGAAGTTTAAAAAATTGCATGTTGTGTTTAGACCCCTACGAATGCCCTACACTGTAAATCCCAATGTTCCTTTATTTGCTTAATCCTCTCCACCCTCTCGGTCTGAAGCCTCTGCTCCCAGTATTCCTGACAGCTGTTAAGGGATTGAAATTAGTGATGTTCAAGGATTTAGCAGAAACAATATGATATAAAAACATTTTCTAATAACATCCATCCTGGTTTTAAGCCCCCAAATAATGGGATACGTAGGATCATACCTTCGGCCTAACAGAATATTTAGTTCTTCCAAGTGCACGGCACCTTCATATACACCACCCTGCAATAAACAATAGTAAGAACTAGGCCTAAGTAGCCAATCTTTTTAATTGGTTCAAATCCACAAAATGAAGAGAAATAAAATTATTTGGGTAGCCAATTCTTAACAGCCCCTATAGTTAGGTGTTGGGTGGTCATGGATTGTATTTTTCAAAATCCAAGATCCTATCTTGTTTGGATTTAAAATCCATATCCATTTTAACTAGATCAAATTTATTTGAATTATTTTAAATCCATTTAAAGTGGATTAAATCTAGATTATATCCACTTTGTTAATTAGATTAAATCCACTTTGTCAATTAGATTAAATTCACTTTGTCAATTACATTAAATCCATTTTAATATAGACTTAGCTAACTTGGTTCGAACTGGGCCTAAGCCGACTCAGCCTAGACGCGGCCCAACTCGGCCCAAAATTGGACCGATTTAAATCGACATGGTCCCAGGCCAACTCGACTCAACATGGGCCTGTCGACTCTGCTCAACAACGGCCCTTACTCGATTCGACATGCGCCCGGACAAATTCGACTAGACATGGGCTCACTGCTCGATATCGACCTAGACATTGGCCCAGGCCTACTCGACCCGACATCGACCTGGACCCACTCGGCTAGACATCGATCTGGGCCCACTCGGCCCGACATCGATTCGGGCTCGCTTGACATCATCCCTAACTTGATTCGACATGCGCCCGGACAAATTCGACAGGACATGGGCTCAGGCCGATTATGCTCGATATTGACCTAGACATTGGCCCCGACCAGTCCTGCTCAATATCGACTTAGACATTGGCCCGGGCCTGTTCGTCCTGACATCGACCCAGGCCTGAACGACCCGACATCGGTACGAGCCTACTCAACTCGAGCTGGCTTGACCCGACATCGGCCTGGGCCCGCTCGACCTGCCATCGATCTGGACCAGCTCAGCCCGACATTGACCCTAACTTGATTCGACATGCGCTCGAACAAATTCGACTAGACATGGGCTCAGGCTGATTTTGCTCGATGTCAACCTAGACATCGACCTGGGCCCGTTCTTCCCTACATCAGCCTGGGCCTGTTCGTCCTGACATCGGCCTGAGCTCGCTTTTCCCGACATCAGCCCGGGCTTGCTCGACCCAACATCGGCCCGAGTTGGCTGGACCCGACATCGATCATGGCCCGCTCAGCCTGGCATCAATCCGGGCCCGCACGGCCCAACATCGATTCGGGCCCGCTCGACATCAGCCCTGACTTGATCTGACATGCACCCGAACAAATTCGTCCAGACGTGGGCTCAGGCAAATTTTGCTCGATATCAATCTAGACATCGACCCGGGCCCGTTCTGCTCGATATCAACCTAGACATCGACCCGGGTCCGTTCTTCCCGACATCAACCTGGGCCTGTTCATCTCGACATCGGCCCAGGCCTGCTCGACCCAACATCGGCCTAGGCCTGCTTGTCCCGACATCGACCTAGGCTTGCTCGACCCGGCATCGGCCTGGGCCCACTCAGCCAGACATCGATCCGAAAAAATTCGTCCAGATATGGGCTCAGGCTGATTTTGCTCGATATCAATCTAGACATCGGCCCGGGCCCGTTCTGCTCGATATCAACCTAGACATCGGCTCGGGCCCGTTCTTCCCTACATCAACATTGGCCTGTTCATCCCGACATCGGCCCAAGCCTGCTCGACCCAAGCCCGCTTGTCCCGACATCGGCCCAAGTCTACTCGACCCGACATCGACCCGGGCCTGCTCGACCCGACATCGGCCCAGGCCTGCTCGACCCAGCATCGGCCTGAGCTCGCTTAACCCGTCATCGGCCTGGGCCCACTCAACCCGACATCTATCCGGGCCCGGGCCGACTCGGCTTGATATCGACTTTGGCCGACTCGTTTCGACATCGGCTCGAGCCGATGTTGACCCACACCAACTGGGGTTAGAATCGGCCAGCATCCACTCGACTTGACATCGGCCCGAGGTGACTTAGTTGGACATGGCCCAAGTCGACTCAACTCCAGATGGGTTTGGACTGACTCGTCTCGACATGTGCCCCTACCGACTCTACTGGACATGGGCCCAAGATGACTTGGCTCAACATGGGCTCAGTGCCAACTCAACCTGGTCTGGGTGCCAATTTGACTTGGGCTTTGGCCCACTTTGCTCGACTTGGCCCAGGGTTGACTCGGCTCAACTTTGGCCCAGAACGACTTGGCTCAATTTTGGCCCATACCAACTCGATTCGACTTGGGCCCGGACGTCTCGGCTCGACATGGACTTGGGCCGACTTTGCTCAACCTGAGTCTGGATTGTCTTGGCTCAACCTAGATCGGGCCAAGTCAAATCCAACCCAAAATACAATTTGGATAATCCAAAAATATATCCAATCTATATCTAATCCATATTGAATTAAATGGATTGGATTTAAAATCCAAAAATATGGATTTGGATTTGAGATAAATCCATTTAAATGGATTAAAACTAATATGGATTTGGATAATTATGGATTGGATTTTGTAATTTGGATTTTTTGCCTAAATAATCAATGACAGGAATGGAAAAGGGAATGCACAAACTTCAGCTTAGCATTTTGGAAGATCTGATATTATACCATAAAACCGATTTTAGTGCTCGAACTCTAAAAAGTTTCACATAAAATATGCTGTTCAAAGTTAACATCAAATGAAGCTTTAGAGTTTGATCATTATCCTATCATGAGCACAAGTTATAAATATGAGATAGATGGCCCTCTTAATGACCAGTAGAGGGTGAATCATGAGTTATTCACATGATTTATACCACATCTTTTGAGTGAAGCTATGGAATCAATTAAAATGAAAATTTTCCTAGTTTTACACACCCGTTACAGTAATCAAGTTGTAGGAGAACCTGCAATATAAACGTCATGTATCTGGATTCTGGAAGCTTACCTCGCGGCATAGAGGACATTTCTTTTTAGAATCTGCAGACTTAAGTCCGTTAACAATAGATACTGATGCAGCCGAGCAAGCACAGATATAGCAGAATATGTGGCCACAAGTCAGAGAAACTGGATCAAACAGTGTGTCCTGTAACAGGAGCCAGATGAACAGTGTTAGTGGATAAGTGAAGAAGAATCTAGGAAAATGCTTCTCCAAATCCCATGGGAAACATATTGTTTCACTTAGAATTCTAAACTGGATTTTCAATTTACTCTATCTCTTTTTGAAGTTGAATTTTGTATTCGGAAAAGTGAAAATCACTGATATCTGTGAGATAAATAAAAACCATAAACAAATAAAATAGTTAAAGAATAAGCCTTCAGTGTATTGATAGGAACAGAATTTGACTTCAATTTCAAATTCTAATTTATAATATTTAACATAACTACACCTTTCATGCATTCGTACGACAGTAATATTCAAATACACAACATATAATAAATTAAAGTTGAAGCAAACTCATCCAATGACTGATATTGAGAAACTTACCAAGCATATAGAACAAGTCAAGTCAGCATCCAATTTGATAGAATCAAAGAGCTCACAAGAAAGTGACGGTTTCCCATCCTTAATTGTGAGAGAACATCCGTCGAACAAAGTATGTTCCTTCCTCGACTTGACCTTAGTTTCCCTTAAATTGATGTGGAAGGCCATAAGCTCACAAAGCCAGGGACTCTGAAGAATCTCCTTGTGCATACTCTGGACCTGCGACTTGAATAATTGCCCTTGCTTGGAATAATGAATCTGTAGTGACAGTCGTAGAAATAAGAACATACAACAAACACTCAAATTTTCACAAAAATGACCTAAACTAACCATTAGAACTCCTACCAAACAAAAAGGATAGTTAAAAGCTCAAATTAGATTACTTAATTTAGAAACTTCTATTCAATCAGAATCAGAGTTCTTCCATAATAATCTGCCTTGATTTTGGCGCAGACCTTTAGTTCCCTTGTATAGCGTAAATCCCAGTTCTGATATATATGAACAGAACCATACCAATACCAAAACCCCAAATAAACTATATCTAAGTTTTGTCCTTGTTAAAACTTGTTCGGGGAAGCAGAAAATACAGGCATACCTTATCATATTTCTTGAGTATCTTTCGAATTGCCATGGCATTTATGAGTGCGTACGTGACAAGATCTTTGCCTTCTTGAACCAGGGCAGTATGGTTTCCGTGCAATCTGCCTTTGATCCAAAAAAAGTACTTTCTGAAGCCAGAAGCAAGATGTAGCTCCAACAATTTCTGCGCACGCTGATTAAAACACCCCACCACATCTGACATTTCATTGAGAAGGGAAGGGAAGAAGGTTCCATCGCACACTGAATACTAATATCAAGTTAGCCACAAGATAGAATAGAAGAAAATGCATACATCAAACAATAAAAGTTAAAACATCTCTCTCAATAACAATAACAAAAAGTCCCCTCGGTCCTTCTTCAAAAAAATGTTTTGGAATTGATTAATAGAATAGCAAAAACAGAGAGAAGAGTCTTTTTTTCTCCTCCCTCCGTCATTGCCCTCTATCTCCGGTTGATTGCACTCTGTAAGCAGAAAAAATCAAAACCTCGAAACATGGGAATTAGAAAGAAAAGAAAAGATTTTGATAACCTGGGCAGTTGTCCGGGCTGGTTTTGGCGGCAAGGGACGCATTAAGGGGTTTCTGGGATGAAGGGCTTTTCCTGCACTTCTTCAAGATCTTCTTGTGCGTCTTGAATTCTACGCCTGGAAGCTTCTTCTCCTGGGCCTGTACGTATTCCTGGTACTTTTTGCAGAACTTCATGTTTCTTGGGTGAAGAAGAAAGAACAGCAGAAAGTGAAGGAAGGGGTTTCGAAAGAATGTGAGTGGGTTTAAGGTTTAGGAAGAGTTATGATCGAAATTTGGGTCGTGTTTGTTTGTGGCATCTCTCTCCTTATTATATTTGAACAATTCCCTCGCATTGCTGTCATATGCTACCACTTTGACGTGTGAAAAAAATAATCTGAGAAACACACAGCTTGCGAAAAAGTCAAAATATCAGATTACGCTCTCCCCATTAATGCGTAATTATCATAAACCAAGCTTTAAGTGAGTCAATTAAAGAAGCTATTTACACTTTTATTTTTCTAATTAGCAATCTTTTGTTTTTATTTTTTTATCTAACATCTTTTTATTTTTATTTTTCTATCTAACACTTTTATTTTTTATTCCCTATCTAGCACTATTTCAAAAATAAATAAATAAATAATAATTTATTTATTTTTTGATAATTTTAATTTTAAATGCATTAAAAAATAAATATTTTTAATGTTTAAAATAGTTAGAAATATAATTAACGAATAAAGAAATGAGTTTTTATAAAATAAAATAAAAAATAAAAATGTTTAGTTTAAAATTATTTTTTTTAAGAATGAAGAAAATAAAAAATTAAACCCTACAACCACATAAAAGTTAAATTTATAAACATAAATTACTATTTATTTTTATTATTATTGATGATGTAATCATGTTAATTTCAAGTAAAAAATACATGACATAATTAAAAAAAAACAAAGTCAATTAGTATTAATTAATAGTGGATACACAAGTAATATTGAAGTGTCTATCCTAAATGCAAAATCCTAAAAATGAGAAGCAAAAAATGGAAAAAAAAGTCTAGAAAATAAAAACAGCAACAATAAAAAAAATAATGGTAGAAAAAAATAATAACTAAAAACATAAAAATGAAATATGATAATTCATTTAATATTTTCTTCAATGGTATATTAAATAATTTGTGCCAAATGAAACATAATTAATGACGAGAAGTGCACAATCAAGTAATGTTGGGACATATTCTTTATGTGTGTCTTGGTGTTTGACAATATGAACATTTTTTTTTCGATCATGTTGTTTTTTTATGTCTATATCAGTCCTTATTTAACTTTATTTTTTTATAATTATGTCATATATTTTTTACTTGAAAATAACATAATTACATTATTAATAATAATAAAAATAAATACTAATTTATGTTTATATATTCAACTTTTATGTTATTGTAGAGTTTAATTTTTTATTTTATTCATTCTTAAAAAAATAATTTTTAAACTAAACATTTTAAATTTATTATTTTTTTATTTTTATTTTGTAAAAACACATTTCTTTATAAATTAATTATATTTCTAACTATTTTAAACATTAAAAATATTTATTTTTTAATGCATTCAAAATTAAAATTATAAAAAAAAAATTATTATGTTTTAATTTATTTTTGAAATGATGCTAGATAGGGAAATAAAAACAAAAGAGTGTTAGATAAAAAAATAAAAACAAAATGGTGCTAGTTGGGAAAATAAAAGTGTAAATGGTGCTAAATAGGGAGTTTACCCATTAAAAACTCCATCAATTATATTTAAATATAAATATATTTTAAAATTGTTGGTTTGCAGAAAAAACGTAACCTTTTCCACAAGCAAAGACCACAAAAAAAACGCAGTGGTGTGGATTACGTGATCAGCAAAAGTAAAAGGAAAAAGGGTTACGCTTTCGGTGCATAATAACACCCCACATCGTTTACATTGCGTCTACCACACAATGTGCTACCTGCACTAATCTTCGTCAACTATTATTATTATTATTATTATTATTATTATTATTATTATTATTATTATTATTATAATAATAATATATTGTTTTTAAGGTATAAATTTATAAAATCGAAAACATCACAATGCGTTCTAATTTCTCATAACAAAGGACTTTTATTATTACTTAATAATAATAATAATAACAAAAAATTATAAAAATCAAATTGACCGCTATACACGTGTAATAGAACTATATTTATAACAATTAATTATCCATTAAATGATAATTTTTAAGTACAACAATGTAGTCTAACACTTTAATTTTCATTAATGTATTCAATGTAATTATTTATTTCTCATAAAATTTATTTATTTATTGTAAGGCATAATAATCTATGGTCTATCTTTCTATTTAATTATAAAAATTGAAATTCAACTTTTTCCCTTCCAAACAAACCCTTGTAAATTTCACAACACAGTTTTTTACTGTCGAAAATGATACATGTCTTGTCCAGATTAATTTTGCTTATACTAGATATGATTTTTAATATTATTTTATTTTTTAAAATAAATAAAGTTTAAAAATATTTTATTGTTGTAAAAAAATTCTATATTGTGTTTATTTTGTTTAAGGATGAGAATTTTGTTTTGCTGTCTTCTTAAATCTTGGGATTTAAAATTGTGAGTTTGAATCTTCTAACTATTTTTCATTTATAATGTCTTTGTATAGTTATTATAAACAGTATTAAATTCAAAACAATTATAATATCATATTAAAAATAATTTTAAATCTAACTCAATTTTATAAAATTATTTTTTATTTATTTATTTATTTATATATATTATAAAATATCCTAATTTATAGTGAATGCGAAATTTATTACATAAAAGAAAATTAATTTATTATTTTTGTAACGAGTATATAATTTGGACGTGGATGTTTGTCGGCACAGAAATTCAGTTGTTTTTCCATACACAGCACATAGAAAAAATGCACAATGGTTTTCGATTGAACTCATCTAGATTTATAATCTATTGATTATGATGATAATACCATATTAATAGCTATCTTTTAATATTTTATAATCCTTAATTAGTCTCTAATTACGTGCCATCAAATCATTCTTATTATGATATCATTGTCTTTTGACAATGAGGACATCAAGTGGAAGGATCACTAACAAATGTCCAGCACTATCCCATTATCTACCCATAGGAAAATAACACTTTCAAAACTTTGTAAAAATTAATTAACTACTTCTTAATTTAATAATATAGTTCTTAAAGTGGTGATTTATTCTCATCATTCTTATCTTGAAGGAAGAAGTATATGCTGCGTTCTTACTTCCATCTTATAAGTCTTCTCTCAATTTTTTATTTTTTATTTTTTTCCTGTTTCGTACTTTTTACTCTATGTTGTTTATTCATGTCTTGTTCTTATTATATTATGATGCTCATCTTAATTTTTGTTTTCTTGTATTTTTTTTGTTATATTATGAGTTTCTCATTTTATAGTGTTTTTTACTCAACTTGTGAATTTTTAATTATAATCATTTATTTAAGAGATTTCCATGATTAGGGGATGAGGAGATTCAAAACTATATCTAAATTCTAGATTTCGAAGATTGTGGATTGGCCTCTCTCATTTCTTTGTGCCGCTACTGTTTCAATAATATATACCACAAAAATAGTTGGATTCCAATGTGAGGCAAATTTTGTAATTTGATGCCGTAAGTTAGAAGCACACATAAGAACAATTCAATATCCATACTCGTTCAGGTCATCAAATTGACAATGTCAAATAAGTAGAATTTGGACAAAAATATGAAAAATATATATTAAGAGATATACATAAAATATGTTTAAAATCTTTCTTATGATGATAATAAAGTTATTTAGAATATATTATAATAAAGTATGTTTCACTTTTATCATTATTTTTTTTATCAGCAATAAAAAATGAATAAATATGAATCATTTTAGGGATGATCCAACCCTTATACATGAACTTAACCATAACCTCTCTCACTAGACTTACTCCTATGTTTATCTATACAAAACTCTCATAGCTAACTCAGTGGAAGACATTTGGGACAAACAATCATACAATTTAAATGAATACATCATGAGATCATCTTCATACAAACCAACGGATCTATGCACCAATCAGAAAAGGAAAAATGCGCAGATTGTGACTTGGATGTAATCCATGACCAAGCCTTTAATTGAACCAAAGCAAAAGCCTGTCGTACATCTACTACTCCCCCTTTAAAGATTACCATGTTTTTATGCTTCCAAACCTCATTGACTACTGTGATCCAAATAACTCCTCCAACCTCATTCATCGAAGCAGGCGCATTGCTCAACCTAAACTAGGAAAAATTTAACAATGGAACGTTGTGAAACACACTCTACACGTCCAACCATGCACAATAATGGTTCCACAATAACCAAACAACTTTGCACTCAAAGAACAAATGAGTACTAATCTCCTCCTCGACCCCACAAAGACTACACGTGGAGCTTGCAAATGTGATCCCGCGCCTTACTAGGTTAGCCTTAATGGCTAACTTATTTTCCAACACCCTCCAAGTCGTAACTAAAGCAGTAAGTACGACTTTACTCTTCCAAAACTTTTTAAACACCGTCCCATTCTCCTCTATTTCATCCTCCCTCATAATGAGGTATGCCGATTTAACCGTGTACCCGAGCTCCTCTCATTCCTTCCACAACCACGTGTCCTCCTTATCCAAGTCATTGATCATTCATAAACATCCAGTCTCACATACTTGGTAGTCTCGACATGAGAGACGTGAGTTGGAGATTTTACATCGAAAATAAGATCAATTTATAGTATATAAGTGAATACAAATTTCAACTTACCCGTTTTGTAAGATTGAGTTAAACTTATGAAAGAAATTAAGAAGTATTGGTATGTAAGTAATTTTTTAATAATTTTTCAATTTCTAGTTTTAAACATTAAAATGTTCATGAGTCGGTTTTTCAGTATTCTGAACAGTTTAGTAATGGATAATTAATTGATCAGTTTATTACCAAGTAACACCTTCCACGTAACATGAGTGAGTGTATTTTTTTTTCTGTGATGGCTCAGAGTTAGACATTGGTCTAGAACTCCACGAAATCACTTGAATTCAGCAACAAAATATTATAATTCAAATATTCCAATTCAAGTCGTAGATGTTGTTTAATCATTCTCTAAAATGCACTGGCTTCAGTTCCATTTCTTCCCCGTGTGAGTTTTAATCTTAAATTGAAGATGAGATACATAACACAACAACGCTAGTTAACTTTTTTTAATAATTTACAAAAGCAATAATATTTTTGCGTCTAAATTTCGAATTTTGTAAGAAAAATAACTTATTTAGATTTAGATGAATTTACACTTAAATTTTGTGCATAACTTTTAATAAAAATACGTATTTTGGTTAATTAAGAGAGGTGAATTAGAAAGTCATAAAAGATGGGCCCCTAGTTCATCTTGGCCCAAATGAACGTCTTGCGTGGCCCAGATGATAAGATAATCTTAAATCAATCCAAGGCAATTGCTTCCTACACCATATCACTACACCCAATTTCTTGAAAAAGACGAAAATGTCCTTAAAAAATGGAGTACATATAAAAATACATTTCGGATCCCTTTTTTCGGAACAAAATAATCTCTTATGGATCTACTTTTCTGAAATGTATTATTTTCAATTCTGGATTTTCTTATCTGAAATGGAATTTTGATTTTTGTTTCTGGATTTTTATTTCCAGAACACAATAATCTCTTCCGGATCTACTTTTCCAAAATGTATTATTTTTAATTCCAGAATAAAGGGCATTTTCGGAATTTGAAAATTTGTTGGGTGCAGGTTCAAAAAGTTGGGTGTAGGAAGTCTTTGCCTCAATCCAAACTATTCAACGCGTTTCTTTAACACATGTTGTTTTATTAGTGAATGGTTTTTGAAAATAAAGAGATAATAATACTCACTTCTATTTAATGATTATGTTTTAATGTTAGATGTTCTCAAACGGGTATTATTAGAGAACATCTAACATTGCTGCACCTAACTTCCTGATTCACCTCCTCTCTTCGGTCGGTCATTGCTGCACCTAACTTTCTGATTCACCTCCCTCTTCTCGGTCGTCTGGTTGCATAGGTTGGGATGGTACATGTAAAAGATACTTCGACGATCAAGTCAGTCAGGGTGTCTGTACTCGGTTGTCAGATTACTGTAGATAATGACGTACTTGATTTTTAAAATTTGCGCTATTTATATTATCTTAATGGGTCTTTGTTGGTAGATCGGATTAGGAGGTTGGTTCTTATTTAGGATTGCGCTAAACAACTTTAACTATGTATTAACCTTGCTGACTTGGTCAACCCATGACTCGTCGCAACACCTTTCATCGTGGTTAGGTGGTGAGATGGTTTGAGATTTCAATCGGCTCAGTGAGTCGTCCTGTTATTTCAATACATTATAATTTTCATTAAATTTCAACCAATAAAATATTAAGTGTGTTATACATAAACTTCACAATTATTTTAAGCTGTAAAACATTTTTTCACTATTGTATTAGTTTAAACTTAATTGTTACTCACCAGAGTGGATCTAATATAATAAAATAATAGATAATTTACATAAAATTATAGGTTAAAAATTTATTTTCTTCGTTTAAAACATGAAAAAAAAAGCTTGAACAACTACTTTTTTTTTCCTGTCATTTTTCTAGATTCACTTAAGTATTGGTAGAAAAAAGCATACCATAGCTTTAGATGCTTTTCTAGTACCTTTCTTTTGTAAAGTGAACAAGAAACATGATCTTTACCTAACGAGAATATATATTTTTTCACTTGTATTAGAACGAATTGAACCTGAAATTCCGGAATCCTTTCTTTTTATTTATTCATATAGTAAATAAATTTGACACATACCTAATTAGTTAAGAAAGACATATACCAAATGTAGATTATGTATACTTGGTTATGTAGCACAGAAACAAATATTAATATGACATAAATCACAAACATTTTGATACATATAATTAAATAATGTAAAATATAAGAACACAAATTTATATTTATATAAATTGATAAGATTTATGAGTACAAATATGTTTGAGTAGTTTTTTTTAAAAAAAAAAATATTTTTTATGTTTAGTTCTAAAAGATTAGTTTTTTTTATAATTATAATAAAATTTTATATAATAAATTTAAATTTTTAGAAAATTAATATATTTATTTTTTTAAAATTATGTTGGAATATAAAAAAAAAAATTATTTTTTTGAATTAGACAACATGTGAGTATCGTGTATCCGTTCCGGTGTATCCGTTCCGATCCATGTGTCGATAGCATTTAAGACATGTCCGAGTGTCATAATATATTAAGATGTAAAAGAAAAAAAAATGTTTTTTTTTCTGAAAAATGAGAGTTGTTACTGCAGAAACAGAGTAAAATTTAGGTTTGGTCTTACTGTGATGGGAAGATGGATGCTTGTTTCTTGGCAGGAATGGTGGGTGGTTAATGGATTTATGACTGATTCGGAGGAAAATAGAAGAAAAGTTACGTGGTTGGTTTAGGTTAAAAGGGGTCGAGTGCAGAGTTTGATTGACCTAGTAGTAAAATCTAGAACGATATAGAATAGAACAGAATACCGAATAGTACGATTCTGTTCTCTTTTCGCCCACCGACTCCATTCAAATGCTCTTCTCTACTTCTACGCTTCTTTCCAATGTGAATAAATTCATACATGCTTTATACCAAAGTGAAGTAGCTTAGCACGCAAGTATTGTTGCAACTGGAATTCCATGGCGACGACTGGGTCGGAGAAACAGGTGATTGTGGCTGGAATCGACGACAGTGATTTCAGCTCGTACGCTCTCGGATGGATTATCGATCACTTCCTATTGCCGTCCCTTAATCTTAACTTCAAGCTTGTTCTTGTTTATGCCAGGCCTTCTGCTGCCTCTTCGGTTGGTTTTGTTGGCCCTGGTATGAGATCAATTCGAATCATGCTGCTGTTCCTTTTAGATAATATATATAGTAACAACCATTATGTTTTGCAGGAGCCGCTGAGGTTATGCCTATTGTCGAGGCGGATTTGAAAAGAACAGCTGTCAAAATCACTGAATATGCTAAAGATCTATGCCAGAAGAAATCCGTATGATAATCAATTCCATGTTATCACTCTGTTTCCAAAGTTTGCTTACTTTTCAGCCTTATCTCTGCACGTTTTTCTATGCAGGCATATTGTTTGGACTGTTTCTCATGCTTGATTAGTTTTATTTAATGGCTGCAATTATTTAATAAGTTCATTAGTTTTAGTGCAATAACTTTAAATTGAGGTATTTCAGCCCTTACACAAAGCTTTAATCATCAACAAACCTTACACAGACGAAAACACATAAAACTAAGGATGAAGAGGATGAAGGTTGACAAACGAAATCAACCTCACTATTCAACTTAAACCTCTACCATTTTTTAACTAACTGATCTCATGTATACCGAATATTCAGTCAGAATAATACAAAAAAATCTCATTCATACCAAATGTTAAGACATAATGTTAAGACATCAGTCAGAATAATACAAAAAAAACTTTAAATAGTATTTAAGACATCAGGACATCAATAAAAATAATAAAAAAAAACTTATTTTTATTAGATTATTATTTTTATTAGATTTAAGGTTATGTTAAGACATCACTCAGAATAATACAAAAAAAACTTTAAATAGTCTTTAAGACATCAGTCAGAACAATACAAAAAAAACTTATTTTTATTATATTTAAGGACATCAGTAAGAACAATACTAAAAAACTTATTTTTATTAGATTTAAGGTTTATGAATTAGGTTGTCTAATAGGCACTCATCCTGCTAAGAAAATGTGATTTGCCTTTATAAATTTTCGAGTTTGAGGAAATGAATGAGAAAATTAAAGATAAGACGGATGCTGTATAATTTTACTTCATTTTTTTGGTTGAAGAACATCAAAATTCTATATATTGTGTGTGGAAGGTATACCTTTGCAATTGTTAATTATCTGATGTCTAATTTAAACAGGTAAAGGACGTATCAGTGGAAGTGGTGGAAGGTGATCCTAGAAATGTTCTTTGTGAGGCTGTGGAAAAGCACCATGCTTCAATGTTGGTTGTGGGTAGTCATGGTTATGGGGCTATAAAAAGGTACACAGGTTCATTTTGATCCCAGATATTTTTCTATTCCTTTGTATGACAATTTTTTTTTTTCTGAAATGTGTGAATGGGAGTAAGATATAATACCATGAGTATACTAAATTGTGTTCTAGCTTTCTGAAATGAACCAACATCATCGCAAACTGAAATGAACCAATTAGAAGACCTTAAATCCATGGAAAGCATTGGTTCCATCTCTTCCTTTGTTTTTGGTATAGTCTATACATATGTTGGTTATTTGTATGTGTTTACACTTTAAAATATCTTAATTCTGATTTGGTTTAACTTTGCAGGGCGGTTTTAGGCAGTGTAAGTGACTACTGTGCTCATCATGCACACTGCACTGTCATGATCGTGAAGAAGCCAAAGAACAAACACTGATCTCTTTGGCTGCACCACAACTAAATAGCATTAGACATAAATATTTTCAGCAAAAGGAAAAATGATTGTTCTTAATATTTCATAATTTTCTCCTTCGTGAGTATCTCACTCTTGAGCTTTTAGGTTCACTTTTACTCTTTAATTTCTAAGTTAGAACCGACAAATAATGTATGCAACACAATATTTTTTTTTCTCCCCAGCCACAGGTGGCTGCTTGATATTATGTTCAAGAGATGTTTGTTTATATAAATGTTACTGTTGTGTCTATAGGTATATAACTTGTGAAAGTTGTGATTCATAGTATAAAATAGACTTGTTTTTGTGGTATGTATGGTTTATGAACAATGTCAATTGAAAATTATCAACTAATTTTTTTATCAATAAAAAATAAATTAATGACATATTTAAGGAGTGTGCACTTTTTTTATAAAAAAAATTAAAAAAATAAAAACCATCTTAAAAAAATAAAAACCATTTTAAAGATGATTCAACCTTTATGTAGAGAAAAAGATTAAGAAAATTACAATTACTTAATAAAAAAACATACAAAACATATAGACATAAGAAAAGTAAGTCAAAGTAAGTCACATATAAGAAAAGTAAGTCTCTCATAATAATAAAATAAGAGTCTAAATAGTAACCAATTACACATTCTATGGTTGAAATGTTTATGATAGAATGTTCATGAGATTTTGAAGTTATTCAAATAGTCAAAACCCTTCACTAGTTCAATCCAAATAGCTAAATTGGTTATCCAGCTTAATTCAACGACTAATTTTCTTTATTTTTATTAGGGCCTCTCCTAAAGCCCTAGCTAGATTCTATTCATTTTCTTAGCTTAAATTCAACTTCAACAGAAGTTAAAACTCTGGTGAAAGAAATTACGGTCCCAAGCTTCACCTTTTCTCAATTAAGTTCTGAATGTTCATGGTTGTTTCATCTTTATTAACTTGCGATTATTCGTGGTTAATTTCTTTGGTAATTTTGCAGAAACTCGTTACAAGTTTCTAAAGAATGAAATATAAAACAAAATATCCTGAACTTTGTACATGTGTGAGTTCAATTGTTAGGTCTTTAATTATTTTTAATTACATTGCTCTGTGTAGTTGTTGAATACATTTGAGAGATAATCAAAACAACACATATGAAGGATAAATTTTCTTTGCATGCCCAAACTATTAAAGTTCAAAACAATGAAAATTGTGCTGAATAAATTCCTAATCATGCCAACACTATCAAACATAACGAGAAACACTTTTTCTCATTTTCTTGTGCGGTTTTATACGTAGTGCTTACATGTTTTTATGCATAAACATAGAAGATTTGTTGTGTTCTTATTATTAACAAGATAAGAAACAAGATACAATCAAAAGAATAAACTATTTAGAAGTAATGGTAGAAGCAAAAAAGGTAAACTTGTGTAGTTTTGTTGTTATTAATTAACACACCAAATTAAGGACATTCAACTTTCCTACACGCAAAATATACTGCTATTTTGAAGGGTAAGGTTGTGAATTGTGATAAGCTTGGTTGTTATTAATTGTGATTTTTGTGCTAGAATACATACTTGACGAGCTTTGATGGATAATCAAAACAAGATGACAAAGATATAGATAATATTTGAAGGGTGAGTCCAAAACATTTCCCATCTTCAATCTCCAAATAATTTCAACTCCTGATCATCTTGTCTGTATCAAACATAAACTGACAAACTAATATATTTATATATATTTTCCATCTTATGGTTGGGTTTTATACAAAGTGTAGTACAATAATACAGTGAAATGTTTAGATATTTATCAAAATAGATTTTGAGAAGCAATTGTTATTCTCTGAAGAAAATCTTTTTGTGTTTAAAATATAAACACATCATTCAATCTCTCTTTTCCTGTCCTTTTCTTCTTATTTTACTTTAATTTTAAACATACAACTTCAAAGTCAAATAGTATGATAAGATCTTTTTTTAGAATTAAATTGCATTTAGAGAATGTTCTGATTCTTGTAAAAAAGGTAGCATCTCCATGACTCATCTGCAATTCTAAGTGCTATGAACATTGGTGAACCACAAATAGTATGATAAGGTCACATGTAGAAGCCTTACCAACAAAGAAATGTATGTGATGACTTGAAGGAAAAAAAAAACATGATAACTTTCTCTCCACAAAGAGTGATGGCACTGAAGAATTTGCCTTACTTAAATGGTAAAAGAAAAAAAGTGACGTGGCTTAATGAAATCCATGTAAAAATCATAAATTAAGAAATAACGTAACCCGAGAATAATAGCATCATTAGGGATTTGTGATTGTCCTTTGCACACATGTTCAAGTAAAAATGTATGTGAGAGAATTCAATGCATGAATCATGATTATAATAGATCTGTGAGAAGACCTAAATCCTTTTTTTTTTATAGTTCCTTGTCAACATTTAATCGTTGATAAATTGTAAATACAAACTAAAAAATATATAGACCTTGCCTTGTTTGAATAAACATATAATTTGAAATGTATTGTTTTTTTGTTAATTATAATGACAAAAAAATAGAAAACGATAATGCAGGAGAATGAAGACACATGACATTCAAATTCCTTTGTAGAATATAGAGATGTTAATTTTTAATATATACATAGCTTACAAACTAGTAGCTGATTACATGCTTTCATTATCTTCTGCATGCAGTGAGAGATGATTGAAAGCACCCATTTTAATTTCTAAGGTGTGTTTAGTGTAATGCCTTCTACATTATCGAATAATTTACAACCTTCATTTTGTATAAGAATAAGAATGGTGGCAGTACAGTAATACACTTTCGTATTCCTATCACTACATTTTTTATTAATTAAAATTGATTAAAACTAAATCATAACTAAAACTCTTTCTGTAAGTTTATTAATCAGTTTTAATATGTAATAATAACTAGTTTAAAATAACTTTAATTGGGTTAATGTACGGCTAGATAGGAACCGCACCCACTTACAGCAATGTTAGTGAAGATAAGATCGGTATAGAGAGCCACTTATTTGCCATGAAAATTCTAAACCAAATCAAATCCAAACTTTCCGTGATTTTCTCCTCGAACCCATAAAAACGTAATCAAGCAATAATTCATATATATAATACTGGTCCAGGAACAAATCTGGAAAAATTAGGAGATTTTAATTCTGATAGCTGACAAATACAAAAAAAGAACACAAATTATGGAACTTGAAATCACAGAATGAAAGTGGAAGCTGAAGATGTGATCATACACAAATTCAAAATGCAGTAGTTGAAATGTAAGAGTTAGAATTGTAAAAATACTTTCCTTGAAAATAAATTTCAGTATGTTGTAAAATACTGAATTAAACTCTAATTATAATTTCAGACGCAAGAATACTGAAGTGAAGGGCTGAAATCCGAAAAATAATTTTTTGCTTTGCAATCCACAAAACACAGAAAGAAAAAGAAAATCTGGAAGCGATTAAAACAATGGAATGTGGTAATCTGAATGAAGCTGAATCACTCATGTGTTTATAGCAGGAACTCCGAAATGAAAATCACAGATAGGTGAAAATAAAATGCAGGACAGAATAAGGGAAAGGAAATTTGAAACAGCGAATTGTTGTGAGAATGAGTGAATCAAGTGTACATGGGAACATCGGTCCAAGCACCAGAGACATGGCCATTCTCGCAAACATAGGCTCTCACCACAGGCTCTCCGTCGTCGTGGAAGCCGAATGCGCGGCGGAGGCAGAAGGCGGAGTGGAGATCCCAGGTGAATTTGCAGGCGCAGAAGGCGCAGGGCAGATCCAGCTTCCTCTTGTTGCCGTCGTGAATGGTTCTCCAAACCCTAGTGCGTTTGAAGTTCTTGAAAACGCCTCTGAAGAGGCGGTAGTTCCTCTTCTCCTCCCTGTGCACGCAACCCGGCAAGTCGCACACGTACAGGATATCGTCGCGGAACTGCCTCCCTAGCAGCTTGCTCCCCTGCTCCCGGCTCAGGCTCCAGCTCCCCGACGCCAGGTGCGCCCGCCCCTCGCGCGACACCTTCCGCTTCTTGCACGCGCCATTCGAGACCACGCCCGCGCTCACCGACTCCGCCAGCCGCGGCGCCTCCGACTCCGTCGCCACGTAGAGCGTGTCGTAGTACAGGTCATCAAAAAGCGACCAACACGAAGAACAGGAGGAGGTATCCGAATCGGAGACTGTTTGTTGATATTGAGGTTGTGGAGGCGGTGGCGGTGGTGGCGGCGTAGGATTGGAGGGGGAAGAGTGGTTGAAGAGGTCAGCGCCGAGGTCGCGTTCAAGGCCGAAATCGGAGGTGTCGAAGAGGAGGCCGGCGTGGCGGAGGCCGGGGCAGCAGACGGCGAGTTTGTGGAGGGAGAGCGGCGGGTGGTCGGAGGCGGAGAGGAGGTCAGAGGGGATGTTACGGGAGCATTTGGTCTTCCAACAGAAATCGGTGATGAGTGCATAGAATTTGGTGCAGACGCAGGCCAAGCGAGCCCAGTGGCGAGGATCTTCTTCGAGATTGTAGAAGATGTTCAAAACGATGTCGTCTGTTAGTTCCGAGAACACGTTTTTCTCTTCCTTACTTACCATCTTCTTCTCTCTCAAACCTCTCTTCTTCTTCTCTTCTTCTTCTTTTTTTTCTTTGCCTTTTCTCACCGTTCCTTCATTCCATTATTAAATTATGCGGCCAAAACGCAACTAAAACCACACGAATCAGGACCATAGAAAAAAAGGGCATTCAAAATATTATTTTTTCGGTGCTTTTTCTCGTTAGCTCATCTCTTTTCTCAAGTATAAAAGTATCGGTTCACAAATTAAATATTACAAAAAATGGTACACTATCCTCTGTGCAACTTTTTCATATCATACACTTAGATTTAGTTCCAACAATTAATTCAAAACTGCCTCTTAGAATTTGTGGAACACATCTTTTAACATATTCTATACTATTAATTAAAATAGTATATAAAAAATTTGTGGTAACTTGTCTAACTTAATTTTTTCTTTCATGCCCGTTAAAATATTTTATTTGGATTTTCAATTATTTATATTTTACTTTTTATGACAAATTGTACTTATATTCATATATGCATAAGCCTGTTATCTGCATGTCCTACGATGAACATGAGAATAATATTCTGATACTGACTCATGAAATACTTTTTCATTATATTAACTTACCTTTAAAACTAAAAATTAAAAACTATAATAGCATTATTGGTTCCTTCTTTTAAAATTTAAATTAATTTTTACAGCATGCATGTAGGAAGTACTAAACAAGGCAAAAACAAAATTATGAATTACATAATTAATTAAGAAGACAAAAAATATTTTATAATTAATTAAAATTTAAAACTTTTAATAAAATATATTAAATTAATATATTTAATACATTCATGTCGAGTAAAGGACCTATTTATAAAAAAAGTTAATGGTGATTACATGCTATTTAATTATTAAAAATACTAACTTTTCTTATCTTTTCTATCTACTTATTTCAATAAATTACTTAATCCAAATTCGTAGATATTACATGTCGCATAAATTTAAATATTTACAAAATTTACTTTAATATTAAAGTTGCTAGTTATTTTGATAGAAGTTACAATTAACTTATATGTTAAAATTAAAATAGTTTCTTTGTTAATATTTTCCCTTCTAACATCAAATGTTTAAAATAAACAGTAGTTTATACAAGTTAATGAATAAAATTCACCTTAGGTATTCTAATGGAAGACTCTATCAAATAACATATTTTAATTTTCTTAAAATCAACACATATAAACAATTATAGCATGTAAGATCCAAATTTTGAATTAACACAAAAAATAATTATTTTAATACTAATGTTAATCAATTTCTTTAACAAATATAATTAATGTCATTTTCTAAATTAGAGATTTATTTTTATGATTACAGAACCTTCAAATGTAACTTTTTAAAGATAGTTCAATGAAAATAAAATTTTAAAGAAGATAAAAGTATCTAAAAACAGATGAAATCATGCAAAAAAGAAGAGATGAAAATCAATACAAATCGTATTTGTAGAGTTACAGTATAGTAGTTAATTCCTTTTTAAAAATAAACTAACTTTCATTCCGTGATATTTTACTTTTTCTCGTAACCTATATGTGATTATTCCTCAAAATATCCTATTTATAACTTCTTCGATTTTCTTATATTAGAACAATTTTTCAAAAATAATTCATTGAAATCACTTATTTTGGAATCAATATCAAGATTATTTACTTTATTTAAAGTGTCAAAAGACAAAGGAAGTTTTATAAAATAATTCTTATAAAATGTCTAGAGATTTAGTATATTTTAAAATTTAATAATACAATTTTTAATATTTTTTTTATAAAAGTTTTTATTATACATATCATTATGTAATTTTACATCTCAGTTAAACTAACATCTCAAAATAATAGCAACATAGGTCTATCACATAAAAAAATATTAGTAAAATAAAATAATATATATATAAGGACTAAAAAAATATATTAAAAAAAACTATACAAAATCCTGTAATGTTTAACATTCTTAAGATTAATGATCAATCAACCATCAATCTTTTCACTCTCAACCATGTATTCTATATATTTAAAATCCTTACTCATTCTTTTGTTTAACAAACACAGAATCATTAAAGAGAAAACATGTGTGAATAAGAGAGTTGACACAGAATTAAATTTGTTATGTAAGTTTTATTATACTAAAATAAAATATATGAATTTGGCACCGACCGAATTATTTAATCTTGTGAGTGAAAGAGAGTAAGAATGGGGTCCATAATAAGGTGTGTGAGTGTTGAGAGGAGAGTGAAGAGAAGAGAAGAGAAGACATGACATGAAATAAAGATAAAGGATAGCCACAGAAGGAGGACAGACCAACAACCACTGATGCTCACTCACTCACTTACTTTTAATTCTACTTCCCAATCAACATGTCCCTATATATGCCTCTATGCCTATTATTCAAAACTCAACTATTTTCTACCCCCATTAAATATGCTTCTCTCAACCACAACCATCTCATTTAACTCTACATTTACTTTAACAAAACCAGCTCAATTTCAGAGACAACTTAACTTTCTTCCACTTCATCTTCTCTAGTTCCACTTGTTTAACCCGCTAATTCGAGAAGCTAGTCTGTTAGTCTAACTTTTTTTTTAATTATAACACTTTTAAAAAAATTATTTTTTGAAGTAAAATTGATAATATTTAATATTTTATATACACTTTACTTGCATTACCTTTTTTATAAATAATTTAGTTAATTAAAATATTATTGATATTTATTTTATTTTATCAAAATTTAAATTTATTTAATTAAAATATTAAAAATTTATTACTTTTTTTACAATTTTATTATCTAAAAAATAATATTAATAACTACAATAAAGTAAATAAAAAATTAGCAAACCAATCCTACTTTAAAGGGATAAGTTACAAATTTGTAACTTCAACCCGAATCACTTTAACATTCTAATAACAAGTCAGACCAAAACAAACTGAATTAAACAAATCTCATGATTATGTCATTTTTAAATAAATATTTATTCAAAAACTATTAAATCAAATCTATCTCAACCTTATAAATATAAAAAAAGTTGTTATATTTGTGCTACACTACACTACTGCTGTCACCGGCGTTATCAACAAGAGGAGACAGTGTCGTACTAGCCTCCAACAAATATAGCTAAAAGTATTTACGAAGGATGAAAAAATCCAAAATATAATTATAATTTCTCATCTCTAAAACTGGGCTTTAACATCAATTGTAATTTGCAATAGTTACATGAAAGGCACATAAGAGAGAGAGAGAGAGACTTTAAGACAGTTTATTTCGCTGTATGATTTTATATTAATAGGAATCATATTCTTTTTAGAACATTATACTCCAAGAAATAAATTTAATAATTTTAGGAATAAACTTAAATCTACTTAATTAATTTTTTTTTTAAATATACTGTACCAAACCAGAAACAATTGTACACGTCAGAGAACATTTCTCCTGATGATAAAATTACTAGAAATTATATTTATTCTCATCTTGGCATTACCGGAATGCAAATTAAAAATTTAGTTAAAAACAAACATCTCCAAAGAATTTCAGGTAATTCAAAGAAAAATATTAAGCCAAATTAATTTAAACTAGCAAAAACTGAAGAAAACTTTTTCATAAAGTTAACTAGAATAACTTCATTTCTAGAAATCCTAGTCAGATTCGATAGTTTGACAAATAAGTACTGCACAAGTATTTACCCAAACACAACCTTGACTTTCAAACCCCGACTAGAAAAGGCTTTGGGCCCTTTTTCAAGTGTATACAAGAAAATTATAAGACAAATTATGCTTAGTTCTTGCAATATATGTTATCGTCTAAGTTACTCAAACCAAATAATCATAATGTAACAGGGAAATAGTGCCTGTTTTTGACATTAAACAGTCTATTACATAAATCTAAGGTCTGACAAATCCTCAGTATTTAAAACTAGGTCGCCAATAGGCAGAAGTCTCAAGTCCAATATCAAACATAAAACCAAATAAGTGTTTTTCATGGCTAATGTCAATTTTACTAGAAAACTTGGTAGCACTCACCACATCCACAACTTCATCGATTGCAACAATCAGAGTTCACCTGCAAGACCAAGCTCAATTAGATCCAAAGGAATAAAATTTAAATTGACCAAGTCAAAGAAGCCATAAAATCATCCAGAGAATTCCAAGATACATACCGAGACAAACTCTTGCTCCTGCTTCTGCTCCTACTCGGACTCCTGCTAGCACTGCGCCTTTTGGGACTTTTATTACGCTGCCAAAGAATACAAATAATTGGACGGGGAAAGCTTGCCCAGTGTACTAAATTTGTACTTCAAAACGTGTACTTAAACGTTAAAATATTATTTCTAAGGCACTACCCACCCCAACAGTAATAAAAAAAATCTTCAAAGCCCCAAAATTTCACTATAATAAATGGTTTAAAGTACAAAACCAGGCAAACCGTTCGACTATAATGTTCACACGAAATTAAGTTACACTCACAGCGGGCAATGGAGATCTGGACCTGGACCGTGATCTGCAAAAGTTCCACAAACAACAGAATTTAAAATCCGCAAGTTCCCTTATCAAATTGATCCAACAGCCTTGATGCCTCTTCCATGTCAGATAACATATCCAAGGAGGTAAAAACAAACATCACAAAATATAAAAAGACTAACACAGAAGACTAAAAGAAAAGGTAAAGTATATGCATAGAATGATGAAAAATGAATAAAATAGACCATTTCAGGGCGACATATTAAGGCACCAATTGTCATGAGAAAAGAAATCTTCCCTACTGCACCACAAAATCCAGAGAATCCAGATGGTGCATCCTATTGGCTTGGCAAATCTTGAAGCCCACAATTGTAATGAAATTGTCCCTATTGCTCATTGGAGGTGATTTTCAAATCCCAATTGCCTTTATAAACAATCCAGCTCTATATGGCAATCCATGATCTCCTTGGTCCCCAATCTAGCACCCATGGACATTTACATGCTAAAAGTATTAGAACAGATGAACTGTGAAGGTATCCAAAGTCGCCCATTCTAAAAAATATCATACCTCCACAACAAAATGAGTTGCAGACAATTGAACCAAATCCCACCAAGTCCTAAATTCCAATTTCCAGTATGCTGCATGTTTCCATATCTAAGAGTTAAGAAAATAAAGGAATCTTTACAAAAACAAAAAGGAAACTGAGAACACTCTGACATTGAGGCAAGTTTCACCAAGTTCCGCACGAACAAAGCAAGATAGGGGAAATTTGACCAAGGGAGGGAATGAAGGGGACAACAGTTTTGTGTCAGGAAAAAAATATTAAATCCGAAGTTTGTAAGAGAAGAAATAATAAATAATGTATTTACAGGAAGATTCTCTATGACTTTCAATTTTATGAAAGGTGTTAAATCAAACAAGTTGCAGTCTTTGATGCCTATCAACACAAACAACAGACTGTAAAACAACTGACTTCACCAGGACAAAATCAAAATGAAATTAATTTTATTCATGCTAGAAATTTGTTATATGATGCGCATGAATTAAATTTAATAAATTCAACAATTGATCTCTATTTATTTCCTATTCTAATCATTATCAAAAATTCAAAATTCCCTAAGTTAGCTGTTTGCAGACATTAAAATGCCTCTTCTGGACTTTTCATCTATGCACATTGGTGAAGAAGCTAAGAAACCCTATACACAAGTGGTCAAGTTGTTTCAAACACACTGTCCATACATCGAGGTGCCAAATAATTTATGAATAAATACTTTGAAAGATAAGTCGCCAGACAATTAGTATTAGACAAAAAAAAACTGCACTTTCAAAACATTTCATACCCTGACAACGAACGGGACCTTGATTTTGAACGAGAACGTACAGGAGCAGGAGATTTTGATGGAGATTTAGCAGGTGAACGCTGTGAAGATTTACCCTTTGGAGATTTGCTGCATACAGAACAATAAGTTCATTCAGAAAAAGATCAACAGGTTAACAATGAACCTTAAAATAAGGAATGATTTTTTATTTAAAATAAATATTGCATAGACCTTTGGCTCCTGTCCCGACTGTAACTACGGCTACGGCTGCGGCTGCGGCTATAGCTTCTTCCTCTAGAATGAGATGGGCCACGGCTAGGACTTCTAGAGGAATCTCGCCTTGAATCATATTCTCTCACCTATATGGAGGTAAAAGAAAAAAAATGAGCAGAAGTAGCATGTACTAAAAAAGTATAATTTACAAAACGTCAAATCCATCCCATACTCGAACATAACCCTTGGAAAATGCATTCCGGAACTCAGAATCATCAAGCTTCTTGATCTGTATTAAAGCGAAATACCAACAATTAAAGATGGCAATATGCAAAGCTCATGACTGGTTTTCCATGATGTACTTATAAATAAATAAAACCATAGTAAATAAATAACTCACAGCATATTTCATATCATCATAATTTGTGTAATCCACAATACCAGTAGTACCTGCAAAAACCAATAATAATTAATACATTAAAGCATCCAGAAGACAAAATAACCAAAAATAACAAAGAACAAAATCTCCTAGACTCCTCGTAAAGGCTCAAATGCCACCTCTCATAAATAGAACCAAGACAAAAGATGAAGGGAATACGGATGTGGAAAAAATAAAAGTTTAAAAACTGTTCAAATAACAATACATTAAAACAATCTAGCACAAATATGAACCAGAAACTTCATCCAAGTGTCACATACCCCTTCCATCATGAAAGACTTGGGAAAAGCAAACATCTCCTGCCTTGCGCATGTGATCCTGCATTTATAAAGAACATTGTTTTGAGACAATATCCACAGACACCATGGAAATTAATCCAATAAAACATAATTGAAGAACAATAACTATGTCCAACAGCTCACCTTAAGATCTTGCCAGGATGCTGAAGAGGGCAATCCAGTAACTAGAACTGCACAAGGTTGAGTGGAAAATTAGAAACAAACCAAGGGTCCTAATAAAACTAATAAAAACAAGGTTATCAATGGCGGATGGCCAAGAATCTAATCACATAAGTATGCCATTGCACCCCCCATGGAGGTGCACAGGCAGGGCTTCACATATTGCCTATGGTGGAGGGGCTGAAAAAGTCATATTAGAGCATTATGAAAAGTAATAAATATTCCAACTATATACACACCACGATATTCGGAGCGCCTGGATACCCCACGTCCAGCCCGTCCATTGCTGTGACTGCTGTGCCGATCTCTTGAGGATGAATGACCACGTCCACCATGGGCAGGCTCCACCTATAAAGATACAGGTTATACAGTGTTGGTGAGGTATTCATAGTCATCTTGTTTTTCACCACTTCTGAATGTTTTAGTTATCATATTATTCAAGCATATAATTGAGATAACCAACCCTTAACCGGTGCCCATCAAAATCATAGCCATCACGCCCCCGAATTGCATCCTCAGCATCTTGAGCATCTTCAAACTGCAATAATCAGGCCTAAATCAAGATAATGCGTAGAGGGAGAAAAGGAAATTTATGACAAACTGAGTGCCTCCAAACTCACCTCTACAAAGGCGTAACCAGGGGGTCTTGGGGGAACCTTTAGATCTATGTGAGTTATGTGTCCATACTACAAAATGAAATATTATGCATAAACAACAAGAAAGCTCGCAATTATGAAAGAGTCAAAAAAAAAATTCACAAAACATTTATTATATAGTGCATACAATGGAAAATCATTAATAGCCATATATACACATGAGGAGCACATCCGACATACAATGTCCAAAGAGGACCATGAAAAATTGCATTTTAGTATTTATTGCAATTAGAATCCTTTATTACACCATAATTTTGACCCAATTTAATTGTAAGCAATGCTCACTTCCTTCCCTGGTTACTTTAGTCCCTTAAATTCACAAAATCCTCATTGTAGACCATTCTGACTTGGCAAAAACCATTCACCTTAGTTGTTTTCCACTACATTTGTCATTAAAATCAAAGACAAGTGAATTTAAATTTATAAACAACCTGTTTGATTGCCCACTAGAAAATATGGACATGGATCCATCTAGAGTAAATTGTATTAGCTTTAAGGGTGAATTGAAATGGAAACCTGGCAACACAAGACTAGCTGATGACACCAGACAAACAACGTCAAGGACCAAAATGATGACTAGCGAATCTTAGCTTACAATCTTAGGGACTAACATGGGATTCACTCCCCGCCTTAACTAACATGAACCAAACAAAATCCTCAAATACCAGAAGAAACCAAAAGTGGAATAGATCCTAGCAAGCTGATGACTTTCAAGCCCAAACACATAAAAACGTTAATCTTGGTAAATTCCCCCAACACTTCCATACCCAACCCTTATTTATTGATGTCTAAGCCACCTCCATCAGTCTATAGCGAATAACACGTTCCAGATCAAACTGCAGACCGAGGAATAATTATCAACGCACCTTCAGAAATAAATCTTCAACTTCTCTTTCACGGATATCACCAGGTAGATTCCCAACGTAGACAGTTCTGCTCGAGCGTCTACTCATTTTTTCTGCCAACAAAACAAAAATCAACAAATAAGCAAATGCACGGTCAAATTAAAATAAACATTTATGCTATTCATCATGCCCTGGTGCCCAATACCAAACCCGAGTGAAGTCAAAAACCAAAGTTAAGGTAATTGAGCGAGAAATTTAAAATTCTGAAAAGAACAATAACATCACAAAAAAGGGGGAGAGGATCACCGCAATCGAAATTCGTGTTCGCATGGAAAGAAGTTAGAGTGAATAAGCAGTGAAGAGTGCAATTGGCGGAAAGAAACTCACCTTCGATAAGTGGAGATTGGAATCGGTGGCGTTGCGGTGAAAGGTTGAGAGGTTAGGGTTTTTGATTGTAGTGTTCGAGAGAGGAGAGGGAAATAGGATGAGAAAAGTTGTGTCATATTATATTACCATCCCCGCACGCTTCTGGTCGCGCACGTGTGTGATTCTCACACTTTGTTTTCGATATTTATTTATTCCTTTTTTATATTATATTGCGTGTTTAAAACCTTTGTAAGATTTTTTTAAATTTAACTTATCCACAAAATATTTTTATTTTAAATTCGTAGAAAAATTGATTTAAAAATTAATTTCATTAATTATAGGGGTGTGCATAATAATCCATTTAAACCAACACTTTTTACAAATGCAATAGACTTGATTAGTTTCTATTGCAATTAAAAAATTGAACTATTTTTTAAAAACCTTATGATTTTATATTAAATTATTACACTTTTACAGATACAGCATTATGATTTCATTATAACCATAGATGTTTCTTTTAGTTTGTCAAAGATGTAATCCACGTGAAAAGATATTTAAGAAAATTGTAATTGGATATACCAATTAGTACAACTTTAAAAATTGTTCATTTCTGAAACTTATTCTATAAACACCATACATTTTTTTCTAAAATTAATTACTAAACATTCTTTTAAAGTGAAACTTAATATTTTAAATTTAATTTTTTATAAATTTATGTACATCACCACATGATTCTCACCTTAATGGAATTTTGGTTTTGGGTGCAACCTATTAAATTAGATTCTTACACAATAGCTCGTTGTTATCCTATATCAGTAAACGGTAGCTTTAGGTACAATGTAAATTTCATGCATTCTTAATTTTTTAACAATATATTTTAATTATTAAATTGGATTTTTCAATGTATTCATGATATTGATATGAATTATTAGATAGTGTTGCGGAAACAATGTTTAAGTCTATTGATAAAACGAGCACAAAAAATGTTATAATTACTTGTAACTTAGTTTATTCTCATTTAAAATTACTTCATCAAGATTGGAACCCTAAACTATTTAATTAAGAGACCTGCTACTAATTAAATAATCAGAAAAGGCCTAAAAAAGGTTTTGTAGTGTGCTTTGTTTGCATTCGAGATAAATAAAAAATAAAAAAAAAATAAAGAAGACAATAATAAGAAAAAGGCAAAATAAGGTGAGAGTGAATTTCAAGTAAAAATATGTTGAATGCATAAATATAAATTAATTAAGGAAATATTTTGTTTAGTTTGCAGGAGATAGAAAGAAAGATTCTTGAAAAGTTATATTGCTTAAAATGTAAAAAACTAAATAATTATTATTTTAGGAAAACAACTACATATATAAATAATAACTTTGTACAATTTACTTCAAATTATATTTTATAATTTTAATAACTTTTTAAAATAACTACAGCCATAGCTATTTTTTAAAAAAATTATAATTTTGACAACAATTTTACTGTTTAAACGTCGATTTAGAGAAGTGTAAATAACATTTCCTCAAATACTGTTACTGTCACTAAAACTTAAATATCACAAACTTTAAATAAAAAGTGAAACTACCAAAACTTGAATATTTAAACAATAATAATAATAAAGTTTTAGGAAAAAAATTGAAAAAGTGTTAAAAAAGTGTCTCTAGCATTCCTCTGGTATGTCTGCTTTACACAATTAAAACCAATATACAATTTTACACGCCAAGATTTAAGTGTTGGATCACTACTATCCACTAATAACGAGGATAAGCGAGCAAGTTCACAAACGGAAAAAATGATTATGTAAGCCAAAATAAAATTTTCAGCTGTTTGTATTTTCATTTCGTGGATTTCAATCATTAGCCAGCATGTTTGCATTTCACTAGGCAAACTTATAGTCTAACTTGCAGTCCCAAGTTGGCCACTGATTTATTGCACAGGGAAAATGAAGTTCGCAAACTCAACTATAAAATAAGGGCTGACAGAACATGCAGGAATACGGATCCAAGCAAATTACAACCGTTTTAACAAAATAATTGTTCAGAAGCTTAAATTGAAAACCTTGACGGGTGCTAATGATGATCATTACCAACTCCTTCATCCTTGCCTTTCCTGGCAGCAACCCTTATTTGGCGCTGCTCCTCCTTGTAAATCCGGTTTCGTCGTTGAAACTGCATCAAACGAAAACGTCAGTCATTTATTTGTCTATCAAAGCCAACCGTATTACAAGGTTTACACGGAGTGTAGAACAACCTTGTATCTGAAGAAGGATGTTAATTCCCATCAGTTTTAGGGAAAAGTAAAAATTGACAATTCTTTTTAATAATATGACATTCTCAGTTGCTTTCAAGATTTTAACTAAAATACCAGGGCATACTACTGTAGCAAAGTAAGTTTCATTGAGAAAAACATTATAGGTAGGAGAGCAATGTAATCAGGAATTCTTTATGCTTAAAGTGTATTCTATTAATTTTCACACCCTTAGTTTCCCAAACAAGTTATACAACTTTCACACCATATTCTGACTCTCATCGGAAGCATTGTCTTCACTGCTCCCAAAGTAATCATTACACGAGTTTTTCTTTTATACAAAAAGATAAAAATATCTATGGGCGTGCTTTTGATGCACTGAGGGACAGTATAGACAGAAAAATACAAAAACTTAAGTTACAAACATCACTTTTTGTTCTATTTCCCATTTGGTGGCCGACGCAGACCATAAGCAAGGGAGATATGGGGATGAAAGGAGAGAAGACAAAGGCTGAAAGGTTGGGAATTTTTTCTTAGTTTTTGAATAGTATTGTGTGAAACAACACAAGGTTCTCCCATGGTTTATAGAATACGAAATTTTGAACTTTTGGCCTGTGATGCATCTTTTGTTTTGTCTGTGTCCCATGGCTGCATTAGAAAGCAAATTTGGAACAAGTATTGCTGTTGTCCAATTCTGAATCTTTTACAGCAATTCAAATTTATCCAAAAGATTGTTCCGGTTTAGGTTTCCTCGATGATTCTAGAGACATATATAGAATATTGAATATCCAATCTGTACAACATTTACCCGACCTTTGTAGCTTTGTAGTGGTCAAGTTTGTGACTTACCACCCTAAGATCCGCAGGAAGGCACTTTTGATATCTCTGGCCTAATTCGAGTTCTTTAGATTCCCCTTCTTTCAGATTACACAGCCATGTTGTTGGGATGTGATTATAACGGCCAACTTACACAGGACTCCTAGGGGATGAGCTATAATGGTCGACCCATGACTATAAAGATCATGAATGATTGAACAGTTCAACCGAGGACCTCTTGGGTGATCAGCCTAAAGCCTCTGAGGGTATAAATTCCTCAATCTTGCTGTTGATCACACAAAGAGACTACATGTAATGAAGAGCTCGTCTGAGAACCTTCTTAGGTGCTCAGCCTAGAGTTTATGAGGATATACAACCCTACAGCCTTAAGCAATAATAACACAAAGAGGCTACAAGTAATGAAGAGCTCAGCTGAGGGTACAAATATGTATAAAACACAGTACCCGATTACTAGATTAAACCATACAAAAATGATAAGCTTCACTACGTTGGGTAAAAGTCTTTAATCAGATAACAAAAACAATAAAAGAACACAACTTTATCCACTCTGATTGATTTCTTTAGCCAACATTTTCATTAAAAATATACCACTATGTATTGTGAATATAATGACATAATGGTGATTAATCTGTGTAATTCTTCACAAAAGTTTGAAATTCATTAAAGTTTATTTGGATTTAAGTCCCTCAAGCACATGAAAGTTTGTAATTCTTCTAGACATTTTATTAGGATTTTTTAGTCCCTCAACCACATGAAAGTTTCTAAACTTATAAAGTTATAATTAAACAGAATTATACTATGATAATAACATCAGAAATCTGAAATTACCCACCATATTATTGTCAGTCAACCACGGGAGTATACATTCTCTGAGTTGTATCTTGACTATATACAAGGGTCTATGAATAATTTTAAGCTATTCAGTTCAGCCAAATAGAAAACAATTGATACAGCATTACCCATTGTTAATTAGGTAAACCCACCATATGAGCTACAAAATATAGATAGATAGATAGATCAAATGTGTCGAGAAAGCAAGAGAAGAAATAAAGTTTAGAACTTAACAGGCTAACTGTCAAATCACAAATATTTAAAGTCCAGTTGTATTCGAAGCACCAAATTCAGTTATGCAACAAATATGTTGGTACTCACAACAAAAAGAAACACAAATGAAATCAGAGAATCTCAAGTAATCAGCACAAAATCAGTTATGTTTTCATTATTCATTGGGAACTCCAAGACAGAAATAGAATATAGATTCAAATTTGATTACAGCAGGGAAAAGGAAAATTAAAGTTATGCAACAAATATTTTGGTACTCACAACAAAAAGAAACACAAATGAAATCAGAGAATCTCAAGTAATCAGCACAAAATCAGTTATGTTTTCATTATTCATTGGGAACTCCAAGACAGAAATAGAATGTAGATTAAAAATTGATTACAGCAGGGAAAAGGAAAATAAAATTTCAAGATTTAAAGAAAACTGAATGTTGAAATTTTCAAAGCCACCAAAAAAGTTCCATATTAACATCAAATCAAAACACAACATGAATATGCTAATAGTACAGTATACATAATTTGAATTGGAGCAAGAGGCATAGAATGCAGACATATCACTCCCAGTACCCATATTTTACAATCAAAGGTCTCATTTCGGAGAGGTAAAAAACTGGTCACATGGAGAGAATGGATGGAATGAAACTAGCAGTGCATGAAGAAACCATAGATTGCAAGTCCCTTCACAATATCAATCTTATTCTCACATTGCTCAATTAGTTGATCAATTAAACTGCTACTAGATAACAAGTACAAAAAATAAAAGACAACAACAAAACTCTACCTGTCTCCGATGTCAAACTTATTGAATGGATATGTTTTCTCTAACATAAACAAAAGCCTTCACACTTCACTTGCAAGCAACAAATTATAAAGGACAAAAAATAAACAAAAGATCTGAACAGTTTTAGATCAATTACGAGCGCGGAGCTAAAATTTTTTTTTCTATTTTCTATATTAATCGTTGAGGAAAATAATATTCCACAACTACAGCAGCTATTAAAAGGTTTTCACAGTAACAGTGCCCAATCTAATCACATACATTTTACCTTGCAATTAAAGAGGGTTTATTCAGTTATTATAATGAATTACAAGAAAATCCAGCTCCATTTCCATCATATTAGTCACAATTATTAAACGCTACAGTACAATCCATCTCCATTCTCCGGTGTGATTCAAGCGTTGCAAATTCAATTCTAGGTTAAACAGTTATTCAGCCGTCTCTTCCATTGAACATAGTTTAATTGAATCAACATCGATACAAGATCTCAAACACAGGAGGAAACCAGAACAAGCGATCTAAGGAAAAGGAAAGGAGATGAGATGAGAAGAGAAGGCGTGCAACGGAAATGAAAAAGAGTGAAGGGTTAGGGAAAAGACCTCTTTGGAATGGTGGAGGCACTCGAGGTAGTCTTCGCGGAGAAGAGCGCAGTCCTTGGGCTCTCTGCAGCGAGACATGCATTCGCTGAAATCCATCCAGAAATCGTAGCATCGACCTTTGTTGCCTGTAATTCCCCACCCCGACGCCATTCTCTCTCGCTCTCTCTGATCTCACTGCTTCCTCCAACTTCAAACCCTCCTTGCCTTCTACCACGCCTAAATTACCAAACTACCACCGTCTCTCTCTTTGCCCTCTCTGTTTTTATTTTTTAAATTAAATTAATACGTTTAAACTTAATAAAAATATATTGATTATAAAAATTAACGTCAACCTTTATCTTTATTATATATACATTATCAAATTAATATGGAGTTAATTAGGTTTAAAGTTAATTTCGTAATTTTAATTAAAAATAATAAAAAGAAAGTTGGTTTTTTGTTGATAAAAATAGAACAGGACTAAATTGGTTTGTATCTCACAATGATAAAATAAAATAAAAAAACTTAAAAGTTTTGATTTGTATCTCACATGGATAAATGATACATTCTTTCTCTGGTGTGTGTCGTGTTTGAATATATATCATGAATTAAATTGAAACATGCTAATTTTTTAAAATAGTATATTTTAATCTATGAAATAATATAATTGAGGAGATGATGCATATTTTTTTATGAATGATTTGCAGTTAATAGAAGAGATTTTATTTTTTTTGAATTGATCTTAATCCTATATAATTTGGATTTCTAAAGTTCTGACTTGATTTACATTCTTAATTCTTTCCTTTCTCATGTTACGACATCTAATAAATAATGATATAGATTGTATTAATTGCGAGAATGTTGGTGAAGAATTGTTTGAATCATTGAAAAAAAAAACTTATTTAAGCATAATATAATATGAAAATGAAATAAAATTTGTAATTTAACTGGTGAAGTTTAGGAGAGATGAAACATGAAATATAAGTGTTTGCGAAGTTTAAGAGTTAGAAAGGGAGTTAAGAAATTAAGGGAAGTTTGGTTAATTTCATTACTATTAATGTATTTATCCATAATAATGCGAACTACACCCTAATGTTTTTCATAGTTCAAGTTGATCCTGGAAGCAATTTTTTTTTTCAATGTTTGCATGTAACATATTCGATATGACCAATATAAAAGTATAATGCTTAACAATTAGAAAGAAAAGAAATGAAGATAAAAAAAGAGTCAAAGGATAAATGAAGATCAAAAGAAAGAAGATGAAAAATAATGAATCAAGGAAATAAGAGAAAGGGAACAAAAGAAACAATGAATTTTTTTTTATGTGTGCTTCGTCTATGTTTCTCTTCGTTGTAAGAAAACAATCACCTCTCTGGTGTGAGGAGGGACGTAATGCACGAAAGTAAACAAGTTATAGTGAGAGAAAACAAGGTAAAAAACAGAAAAATACATAACAAAAGATGAGGGAAAGGTTTGTTATCTTATTATGCAAACAATGCTCAAAATATATACACATTATTTGTGTAAAGAAAAAGACAAAAGAGTAACAGAAAAATACAACTCATAGGTACACCTCATTCCCTTTCTAGAAATATTTAGTAAAATCTCATAAAACACTGCATAATATGGGCTATGTATTTCTTGCGATTGGGCTGAAATTATTTTGTTTGGGTTGTTGTAGAGCTTTCTTTTAACCCCTCACAAGTTGGAGGTTGGAAGATGTTAAAAAACTCCAGTTTGGATAAATTGGAGTGAAACAGTTGTGGTGGAAGAGTTTTAGTAAGAATATATGCTAACTGATGTGATATAGAGATTGGTAGAAGATGCATGAGTCCAATAAGTAATTTTTCACGAACAATGTGACAATCAATCTCTAAATGCTTTGTTCTTTCATGAAAGACAGGATTGTCAACAATGTATAAAGCGCTTTGACTATCACAATAGAGGGCATGACTCTTACTTATAGGAATCCTCAAATCATCAAGAAGGAAAGAGAGTCATTGAAGCTCACAAGTGGCAGAGGTAAGGGTCTTATACTCAACTTTTGTGGAAGATCGAGAAGCCGTAGATTGTTTCTTGGCTTTCCATGACATCAATAAATTGCCAATAAAAAAACAGTAACCAGTGATGGAACGTCATGTGTCAATACATGTGGCCCAATCAGCATCAGTGAATCCAAAAGGTTTTGTTGATGAACTGCGACTATAAAATAAGCCTTTTTTGAGGCATCCTTTCAGATATCAAATTACTCTCAAGGCAGTTTGAAGATGAGTCTGAGTTAGTATGACCATGAATTATCAGAGTTGTTGGGTCGCAAAGGCTATATCAAGTCTAGTGATAGTTAAATATATGAGACGTCCCACCAATCGTCGATATGACAAAGGGTGAGGTAAAGATTCACAAGAGTTTTGAAGGACTTTTACTTTTTGGTTGTTCTAGACACTTTGATCCTATATAGTTTTTTTTTTATATATGAATTTCGAGACTCCAAGTAATTTATTATTAATATTTTTTTCTGATTGAAAAAAGAAAGAAAGAATACAATACCAAGTTGAAATCCTTCATCCACCTTCTGCTGTTTTCTACACCATTCATTTAAATGACATGATGCACTTATTAGGGTTGACAACATATTTACAATTTACACACAAAGAATTGCTTGAAATTTTTGGTTCTTCCACATGGTAGAGTCTGTTTCCCCCACGTCTTAATACTTTGGTTGGTTGTGCTGACGGAAAGAACAGTGTTTAAAACCTATGAGTAAAAGTGGTTCTTCCATACATGGTAAATGATTACGCTGTTGTAGCTGACCTATTTATTAAAACTGGTGTGTTTGATTGAGTTGTGGGAGTTAGATATGGAGTTTGGCACCCTAACCATGCAATGTAGTCATTATACATGCACACACCACACGTAATGGAGTTGTATGTGGTAGTCATCATACTGTTAGAAGCCTTTTTGACCTTCTGCATTGGATCTATGAGTTTCCCATCATTTTTGTTCAACATACATAAATGAATGCTCAACACCTTGTTTTTTCTACACAACTATTCATTATACAAAACACAATCACTTTATCATATTTGCCAATGAATTACACCAATATAAAAATATTATTCAATTGAATATTTGCATTAATAGTACTATATGTATTACAATAACATTTTAAATAACATAATTTGTCAAAATTTATAATAAAGCATGATTTAATTTGAATTAAGGAAAAATTACATTTACTTTACATCCCTATTATATTCCATGAAATTAATTTTTTCATTAGTTTTTTTTCAAATTTCGTTGAATTGTTAGGGTCAATTATCACATTCGAAATATTGTTTGCTTTTGAATTTCAGAATTTCGTCACGATTTTGTCCTTAAAATTCGTCTCATGAATTAAAGAAGGAAGATGTATATAAACTGACATTGATCTCAATTCTTAAGTGATTGAATCACACTAAACAATTTTAAAATGAAAATTTATATTTTTGGAGTCATCTTTAAACAAACATTATTTTTACTATTTTTTTTAATAAAATGGCATTTCTATATCTTATATTTTTAATAAATTCACACTCAGTTTTATTATTTTTTTGTAGAAATATTTTTAAATTATTTAATTTTTTAGTTATATTTTAAAGCTTTAATTCTGAATTTTCATAATTTTTATATTAATTTTTAGTTACTATGATCTTTTTAAAAAAAAATGAGTGTTACTTGTTATTAATAGTGTAAGGAAGGTAAATATTAATTATTAAAATACAAAAACCTAAATTTATATTTTAAATTGTAAATATTTATTTTAAAATTAGAAGAAATCTTAAGATCGTCTAGCATATAACCTCTCAAGAATTCCATTTAACATATAACCAACCTATTTACCCACAATTTAAAGACAATGGCATGCTCGCGGTAATAATTTTAACAATATTAAACATAATATATATGGTTCAATTTGAATTTAAAAGTAATAACTTATAATAGAAACAATTTGTAAAAGATTAAGTAACGATATATGATGGATGATATCAAAATGTGAATTTGAGAGAATGGGCAAAGAGAAAGTGTCATTTAAAATAAAAAATAAATATATATATATATATATATTTAAAATACAGAAGTAGATAAAAAATAGTTTGATATAATCATTAAAATTATCTGATGTTTATTTTTCAACATGAAAAATTTATGAAAAGGAAAAGGATAAAGCTATAGATAATATTTGTCTGATTTTATGGATCTTAAAAAGTTATTTTTAAGTTAAAAATAAAAATGTTAAATTAAATTTATTTGATTTTTTTTTATAGATTTTTAGTGAAATAAATTTGAATGGTTAATGTAGGTAGATGTACATCTAAATCATTCTTATTTAAAAGTATATAAAAATGTGTAGCATGGCAAAGAGAAATCAATTACGGAATGTCCCTATGATCCAAATACCTAATAATGGAATCTAGATTTTGGTTTTTTAGTTAGAAACTTGAACAATTTCTTCCAATTTTTCAATTTGTTAAAAAAACGCAAGAACCACAAATACCTCACGTGTCAATCCCAACAAAAGGCATTTACTAATTGACGCCCGGTTCGGTTCACCCACCCTTTCCTCTTTCATTGTCATTCAAGTCTTTGGCCATTGATCTTGAAGTAGTAATTAGACATTAATTACATCTAATCCAATGACAATAAAGAAATAAATTTCAATGAAATTTTTAATAATCTTTTTTAAAAGAATTAATCTGAGGTATTCATAAATCAAAATTAGATAAACTTTATAAAAAAAAATATACAAATGAATATATATAAGTTAATTTTAGTTTATAATTTATGTAAAAATTAATTTTAATTTTTCTTCCACTATTCTATATAGGTGGATGCCAACATCACCCTTATAAACCAATTTTGTAAAATTAAATTAGATTTAAGATCAATTCTTAATATAATATCATAGTCATATAGAGTATACACTACAAGAAAATCATGAAATAGAAACTAATTTTTAGAGATCAAACTAATTAGTTGCAATAGTAACTAGAGATCATTTTAGAAACTAAATAAAAAATTGGTTTCTAAATTAGTTTCTATTATTGTTAAATAGTTTCTAAATTGGTATTTAATTAGCAACCAAGATTTTAACTACCAATTATTTTAGATACCAATTTAGAAACTATTTAACAATAATAGAAACTAATTTAGAAACCAACTTTTTATTTAGTTTCTAAAATGATCTCTAATTTAATTACTATTGCAACTAATTATTTTGATCTCTAAAAATTAGTTTCTATTTCATGATTTTCTTGTAGTGATATTTGAAGGATGATGTTTTTAGGTCACCCGCTATTAGATCAATCATAAATACGAGTTTAACGACGTGAAAAAATGTGTGTTACAGGTCTGATATCAACTAAAAATAAAAATATTTTATAGTGTAATATAAATAGGTATAAATCTTTCAGTTTTATAAAGTAAAATTAAGTCTAAAAAAATATTATAGAAAACCTCTTTAATAAATGATAAAACACATTTTTCTTGTGGTAAGAGCCGGTGAAAACAAAAGTTACATAGGATTACAAGATGTGTCCAACTTTTCGTTAAGTTTTTTATTTCCCTTTCAGTTTTTGATGATTGTAAGATAGATCAACCCAGAAACGATAAGCCTTCCAGAATATAATAATAAAAAAACTGGGTTATGCTCATCACAAATGCAAAACTCACTTTCTGTTCACATGTTCCTAACTTTTCCCATATATATTTCATTTCACCACCCATATCCCTTTTCTTAATTGCAGTCACTAGCCTCATGCCTATGCAACAGTTCCCTACAGAAAAAAGTCCATAAAGTGAAACATCCATGCTGCTTTTAAACACTCCACCTTCAAAGCTAAATCTCACACTTCTCTGAATTCTCGACAACCTTCTGTTCTTAGTACACAACCATCATCACCGCACTTACCTTTTATTCTTGTCCTTCAACTTCTTCAATTAATTGGCCTTCCAAAATGATTATTGTAGCACATCCTATGTTTCTGCTTCTGTTGTTTCTTTCACTCCTATCAAGCACTGGCCAAATGGTATCTGCAAAAGGGAAGGACAATGTTAGAGAGGCTTGCAGTGTGACAAGGTACCAAAGCCTTTGTGTTCACTCTCTATCACATTTCTCCAACACTGCCGGAAGAAGCCCTAGCAAGTGGGCACGTGCTGGAGTGTCGGTGTCCATTGGGGAGGTTAAGAATGTTAAAGCGTATATTGCAGAATTGAAGAGGCATGGACACATGAAGGGAAGAAACAAAATTGCCCTTTCAGATTGTGCTGAATCTTTTGCCTATGCCCTTGACGAGCTTCACAGATCACTCGGTGTACTTCGGAGGCTAAGCAAAAGCACGTTTAGCACCCAAATGGGGGACCTCAACACGTGGATCAGTGCAGCACTCACCGATGAAGAAACTTGTCTGGAAGGGTTTGAAGGAGAAAATGAGAAGCATGTTAAAGTGCTGCAAAACCGGGTTCAGAATGTGTCTTACATCACCAGCAACGCTCTAGCCCTTGTCAACAAACTTGCCACCACAGGTCTGGGAAGAATCAACGATCCATAGAATTGAAGTTGTGAAATGGTTAACAGTGTATCTATGTATTATACTAAGGTCATATAAATAAACTGTCAACTATAGATACTATTTTATATATAAATATATAAAATTGGTTCTGTCTAAAATATATGTTTTTTTTTGTTTTTAATTGTAAAAGTCTCCATATATATATATATGAGACTTCTTAATGTTTTGTAGATGAGAATGTGATATGAAGAGAAATAATGAGTGTTAGTGTTTAGTATTTAAAAATTTTGTCTTGAAAATCATGTGTTCATCCTTAAACATACTACTTCGGGAGGCATGAGATTAATTTCATTGACGAATTTGGCTTTTAAAAGGCGGATAGAAGGTGAATTCCAGAAACTACGATGGTGATTCAGATTACAGATAGAGTAATTTGAAATAGTTTACACAATGTGGTTGGAGTTTATGTATGGATTAATAGAGTAATGTGTACATGTATAGTGTAAAGAATATTTAATTACTATTCGTCGTGTATAATAAATTTATTGATATTAATAATAACTATTTTAAAAAATATAGTGTCATGATCTCTAATTGATTTAGAATATTTTTTTTTTATATTAACAATGAATTAAATTTACTCCTCTTTTTATATCACAAAGGCATGAGGTTTTTTTTTATCACAAACTCATTTTTGTTATATTCAGAATTTATTTTGTAAAATACAATTTAATTTTACCATTCCATAGCATCGTTGAAATAAATGTGTTTTGATTTAATTATTAAATTATAATATATCAAAATAATTATTAAATTAAGTAAATCTATTTAGTGCTAATTGATCTTTAACTTTATATAATGTTAATTCATCTTTCACTTCATACACGAGTTGAGATACTAAAATTAGGGGGTCATGGATTGCTATAACAAATTCAAATCCAAATAAATGGATTGGATTTAAAATCTATATCCTTTTAACTAAATCAAATTTATTTGGATTTTTTAAAAATCTATTTAAAGTGTGGATTCAATCTAGATTAAATTCACTTTCTTAATTAGATTAAATCTACTTTGTGAAATACATTAAATCCATTTTGATATGTACACAAACTAACTTGGTTCGGGACCAGACAATTCGACATCAATCCAGGCCCGTACGACTCAACATCGGTACAGGCCCGTACGGATTAACATCGACCCGGGCCCGTACGACTCGACATTGGTCCCGGTCCGTACGACTCAACATAGGCTCCGGCCCGTACGACACCACATCGACCCGGGCCCGTACGACTCGACATCGGCCCACGTCCGTACGACTTGACATCGGCCCATACCCATACAACTCGACATCGATCTAGGCCCGTACTACTCGACATCGGTCTGGGCTCGTACGACTCGACATCGGCTCAGGCCCGTACAACTCGACCGGCTCAGGCCCGTACGACTCGACATTGGCCCGGGCCCCTACGACTCGACATCGGCTCGGGCCCCTACAACTCGACATAGGTCCGGGCTCGTACGACACCACATCAACCCGAGCCCGTACGACTCGACATCGGCCCGGGCCCGTACGACTCGACATCGGCGCGCGCCCGTACGACTCGACATCGGCGCGAGCCCGTACGACTCGATATCGGCTCAGGCCCGTATGACTCGACATCGGCCCGGGCCCGTATGACTCGACATCGGCCTGGGCCCGTACGACTCGACATCGGAACGAGCCCGTACAACTCGGCATCGGCCCGGGCCCGTACAACTCGACATCGGTCCGGGCCCGTACGACTCGACATCGATTTAGGCCCGTACGAATCGACATCGGTCCGAGACTGTACGACTCGATATCGGCCTGAGCCCGTACGACTCGACATCGGCCCGGGCCCGTACGACTCAACATCGGTCCGGGCCCATACGACTCGACGTTGGCCCGGGCCCGTACGACTTGACGTTGGCCCGGGCCCGTACGACTCGACGTTGGCCCGGGCCCGTACGACTCGACATCGGCACGGGCCCGTACGACTCAACATCGGTCTGGGCCCGTACGACTCGACATGTTTCGGACCCGTATGAATCGACATCGGCACGGGCCCGTACGACTCGACATCGGAACGGGCCCGTACAACTCGACATCGGCCCGGGCCCGTTCAACTTGACCTCGGCTCAGACTCGTACGACTCGACATCTTCCCGGGCCTGTACGACTCGACATCAGTCCGAGCCCGTACGACTCGACATCGGTCCAGGCCCGCTCGGCTCAACATCAGTCTGGGTTCGTGACAATAGCCCGAGCCCACTGGACTCGACAACGGCCCAACCCCGCTCGACTCCACATCAACCTGGGCCCACTCGGCTCAATATCGCCCTTGCCCCGCTTAGCTCAAAATCGACCTCGGCCCGAACGACTCGACATCGGTTCGGGCCTGCTCTGCTCGACATCAGCCCGAATTGTTGGCTCAACTTGGATCGTGCCAAGTCAAAACCCAACCAAAAATGCAATTTGGATAATCCAAAAATGTATCCAATCCATATCTAATCCATATCCAATTAAATGGATTGGATTTAAAATCCAAAAGTATGGATTTGGATTTAAGATTAATCCATTTAAATGGATTAAAACTAATATGGATTTGGATCATTATGGATTGAATTTTGTAATTTGGATTTTTTTCCACCCTGAACTAAAATAATAACATCTTATTAAATTAGAAGAATAAGTTTATGATAAATTCTGCGTGTACTTCCGTGTCTTCTTTCCATGTTTCCATATTTTTTCAATTCCAACAATTCACTTTTCAATTGAAATAAGTTTTGTGGTGTTTTAATTAATGATAATTGTGTTTTTATTCGGAAGGCACAAAACCTAAAAAAATCATATTAATATTATTATAATTATTATTAATAATAATATTATTTTAGTTATTCTTAATATATTTAATAATATTATTATTAATCTAATTATTAATGTTATTATTATTAATATTATTATTGTAATAATTATTAATTTTATTAATATTAACATTATTCATCCATGTTAATATGAACGTGAAAATTGAAAGAAAAAAATACACATAAAGTTTTAGGGGAATAAAAATTTAGTATAATCACAAATTTTGTAACTGATTTTCTTGTGATTGATTTTGTTATCAATTTGATGATTGATTTTGTGACTAATTTAATTATCAATTTGGTGATTGATTTTTTGTGAGTGATTTTGTGCGACTAAAAATATAATTACTATTTTGACCGTTAAATTATAAAATTAACTTTTAGTCACTAATGATTACTAATCACTAAGTTAGTTATTAGCCGTGACTATATTTTTTTTCACTATTATGATTACATTTTCACTCACTAATTACATACCATTGTAGTTGAAAAAAATATAGGATTGATAAAAATAGGAAGGTACAAATAACTAACAAATGAAATAAAAATACATATATTTAATTTTAAAAAATAAGAAAAAGATAAAAGGAAAGAATTGTATAGAAAACAAGATAAAAGCAATTAATAAATCTTTTAGTTTTTGTGTTTTTTCATTTTTCATGTTATTTTTAAGGATGTGGTTGGGTAACGTCTAATTATTGATCCAACTTCAATTCATCGTTTTTCTTCAATTACATTTAATTGTATTGAATATGTAAGGACTCTCCATTCAAAATGTTAAAATATATGCTTTGTTTAACATAGGGTCATTTTGCGGAGATTTAATCTATATTAGATATCAAACATTCACTAATTATGCTATTTTATTCCTCTGAAATAGTACTTAATCTGCATCAATTTCAGTTCGGTTTTTTATTTTAAAACATTTCATCGTATTAATATATATATATATATATATATATATTACATACTATACACGGTGTCTTCCGTCACATAAGACGTTTGCATATATTATATAGTTTCAAAAGTCTCCAATAATATATTTTTAACAGAATTATGATTATTCTTAACAATAAAGTCACATCTCTCATTAGATTGTATTAAGTATTGAGTGAAAGAGTTTATAAAGTTGAAGTCAAATTTAATTACTGAGAGTGAGATTTGAAAGCATTGTTTGTTAGAATTAGAAATTGAAAAAGTGTATTTGACGCAGTGTACTTGCATTTTACAGAATAGATGGAGGTTGAGATACGTGAGAGCATAGAAACTGCATAGCTTTATAAACTATCAACTCTGGATCTGAAAAGGTGACACAGCCAGCACTACCACCTTCACTCCCCGCCTTCTCCGCATTCATTCTCGTCTCTTCACATCAAATTCACGACCACGCATTCAGACCACAAACGTTGTGAATTGAAGCAGCGAAAATGGCTTCGGGCTTGGTTTTCCGAGGGCACGAGGCACAACCTGTGAACGACGCCGATTTCCCCAAGCCGCAAAAGCCATGGTTTTTCCTCCGCTACATCCTCCGCGAGCAGCGGCTCCATTTCCTCTTCCTCGGCGTTCTCCTCGCCTCCGTCTTCTTCTTCTTCCTCCTCCCCTCCTCCTCTTCTCCTCCCGTCCGGGCCCACGACCCATTCCCCGCTTCTTTCTTGGCCCGCGACGACTTAACGCTCTGGCCCACCACCAACACCCGAAGCCATGACGTGGCGGTGCATTCCGTGGGGAAGATCCCCCTAGGGATTAAACGGAAGGGGCTCCGGGTTGTGGTGACGGGCGGGGCCGGGTTCGTCGGGTCCCACTTAGTGGATCGGTTGATTAGCCGGGGAGACAGCGTGATTGTGGTGGACAATTTCTTCACAGGGAGGAAAGAAAACGTGATGCACCATTTTGGGAATCCGAATTTCGAACTTCTCCGACACGACGTCGTCGAGCCTCTCCTCTTGGAAGTCGACCAGATCTACCATCTTGCTTGCCCTGCCTCCCCTGTCCATTACAAGTTCAATCCCGTCAAGACTATCATATCCTTTCATTTCCTTCTCTTTTACTCGCTTAATTGCATTCTGTTAGTCTTAATTACTGCTTTATTACTGCTTGATTTCTTCTCCCATGAATCTTCAACGTTTTATCTCTACCAATCTGATTTTGATTCAGATTCGGATTCTGGTTGTGATTTAGTTAAGTAAAGTCTACTGAAACAGAATATTTAAATGATGTGATTTGGGTGCAAGTTGAATTTGGCTTTGGAAAATGGAATCCTTAATTGGGGTAGTGTTGTTCACAAGACCAACGTGGTGGGCACGTTGAACATGTTGGGGCTGGCTAAAAGAATTGGCGCCAGGTTCTTGTTAACCAGTACCAGCGAGGTTTATGGAGATCCTCTGCAGCACCCTCAGAAGGAGACTTATTGGGGCAACGTCAATCCCATTGGTCAGTTTTCTCTCTCTCTCTCTCTCTTTTTTTTTTTATATTTGGAACGTACGTGTTAGCGTGTGCGACTCACATGCTCTGCACCACGACTCAAAGTAGTATTTTTCTTGTGTATATTAGAGTGATTGAGTGTGACGTGGCAACCATTCGTTGTGACAGCACAGCGTTGTCTGTGTGTGTTTCCTTTATACATTTTCTAGGGGGGGTGGAGAAACAGTGAGTCAAAATCAAAACCCAAGGTTGTTGGCCTCGTAGACACGTGGGACATCTTAAGAGGACCACGTTTTCCACACTCTGTCAAAAATATCATGGGATGTCCATGATTCCGGGGTTCAGATGTTGCTTTTTTAACTATCATTGGGTTAATTTTTATTTTTTTTACTAAAATGGAGTTTATTTAAAATTTTTTTTATAAATTTAGCCAACGGCACGATTTCATATGCAGAAGTCGTCTCAATTAGGCACGACTTCTGTCATGTCATACTAAAGTCGTGCCAACTTGACATGATTTCTGTCCTGTCATACTGAAGTCGTGTCAACTTGGCACGACTTCTGCCATGTCATAATTTGTTAATTTTTTTAATTTTATTATTTATATATTGGGTAGTAAGTTATGTAATGTTAAAAGTTAATTTGATACATAATTTTCTAAGAGTGTTAGTTTTAAGGAACAAAAAATTGGATAATTGTGTATGGATCATGTTTGAATTGAATGAATAAATAAATAATTTACTTCTAGTTCAACTTTATA